>Ga0228711_1000942_pt1 | contig 40203 bp, 18 predicted proteins | sample MedpolnodulmetaG_2_FD_177996 | JGI IMG/M metagenome (GOLD analysis project Ga0228711, IMG submission 177996) | Root nodule microbial communities from Medicago polymorpha collected in Santa Monica, California, United States - brown nodules | ecosystem: Host-associated > Plants > Roots > Nodule...
ATAGCATAAAATGCTATTATATTTTATTTTCAAATAAATGATAAAATATTTTTTAATTAATTTTAATACAAAAAAAATAAGCAATATTTTTTAATTTCCATAAAAAAAGTATTTTCTAATTATTTTTATAAAATCTATTTCTAATATTACTTATTGTTTCAAATGAGCCTTTATAAATGAATGTGTTCATCTGTATGAGTCGATCTATCTATCTATCTATTATATTATAGACGGCTTCTTCCATGGACCACTTACTCAATATGTTTTATCATGGACCATGATGGACAAGTTTTTTGGATGGTGATAGATCTATGTCTTATAGTAATATGGTAGGCCATATGTACCAAATTATTTCTCATCCCACTTTATTAATTATTTTTACAATATTGTCAAACTGTTTTTTCATCTTATTTAAATATGCTTAACTCTTCTCTAGAAAACATGTTTTTTTAATTGTCAAAAAAATCACGTTAACCTTAATTTAATTAAATTCAAATAAGCAAATTATATATTTTTTAATTAATTTTTATTGAATATAAAAAATATTAACGTTCATCAACCTTGTACATGTTCATCTTTGTCTTCAACCTCTTTCTTCTTCATAGCCAGAAATACATTCATCCCATTTTTCATCATCTATCATTCCAAACTCAGAAATCTCCAAATTAATTTTTTCTTCTCAAATTATTTATTTTTGACTCCATATATTGGAATTAGATTATGATTTTGATTGATATTGATGTTTAGTAACAACAATTAGCACAATTGATGATTGAATATGGCTCGATCTCTCTCCAAAAGTTCAACCACTCTTTTTCTAGTAATTTTTGGACTCTAGAATCAAACTGGAAAACCAAACACTGAATCGTAAATTTGGTGAGAAACATGTTAGTCATGTATCTGTTTCATATTTTAACTCGGCCATTTAACATTGAAAAATAATATTATGATAGTACTCGTACACGGGTTTCTAAATACCAAGTATTATTGACACAGAACATGTATCTTATTGTAAATCTTGAAGCTATGTATGTTAAGGAGAGTGTCTACATATTCATCATGAGTTCTTTTCCTAAAATTTTCAATTATGCGTGTCTATATATGTCTTATGAATTTTTAAGATGTACTTTTATATCTATTAATTTATTTGAATAATTTTTTTCCTTTTCACAACTATTTGTTGATGGCCTTTTTTATAGTTGAATTGAATCAAAGCATTTTTTGTCATGATTTATTATTGAAAATCCTTTTATAAATAGTTGAGTTTTTTTTTGGAAGTGTGATTTATTTTTGGAATTAGTTTGTTCATGGTCTTTACATGAAAGTTGTTCTCTCAAATTTAGTTTTGTATTTAGTTTCTATTAAAATGCTTTTATACATTGATTTAGATATTTGAACATCTCACATTTTTATAACTCATGATGACATTCTTTTTAGGAATTATGATTAATATTATAAATAAAAGTAATTTTTGTTTGATTACGTGAATTAGACAAGGTTGTATATTGCATGGAACTAGTATGATACCCGTGCGGGGATTTATTGTACTAACAAAATAAAAATAAAAATATTACTTTAAATTGAATTGAAAATTAATTGACACACACAAAAAAAACATCTAATCGAATAAATACTATAAAACCACCATTTATTTAACTAACTCTTATAATTGGCTTAAACCTACACTAACTAAAACAAATAAAGACTCTACAAAACAAATAAAGTCTCTACAAATACTAAAAACTTCCTTTTTTTCCGGTTACATGAGAAAAAAATAAAAGAAAAAGGAAGCAAAAACAAAAATAAACTAATAAACTAAGTTTTTGAAAATGACACACCTAAATCACTGCCTAGTAAAACATATAATAAACATGGCAGGGGTTTCATTAAAAGTAAGGGTTAAATATGTTTTTGATCCTTATAAATATGTCAATTTTTTGTTTTAGTCTTTCTAAAAAATTTCTTCAACTTTTAGTCTCCAAATTTTTTTCATCTTCACTTTTGGTCTTTCTTTTAAAGTAAACTCATATGTAGAATTCATATTTTTGAATAAAATTTTGCGAAAAAGTTCGTAATATTATAAGAATCTCTCCCAAACAAAATAGAATTTTTTTAATAAAATATAAATTTAATATGAATTTTTATATTTTTGACGGTTTAATTTTTTATTTAATTTGTGGTTTGTTAAAAAATTCTAATTTTTTTCTTGGAAATTTTTTTTACAATATTTTTCACATTTATGGACAATTTCATTAAATAATACAAAAATTAACTTAAAAATAGAGACAAAAAATAGTGATTGAAAATTTTATAGGGACTAAAAATTGAAGGAAATTTTTAGAGGGATTAAAACGAAAAGTTGATATAAATATAGGGAGCAAAAACATATTTAACTCTAAAAGTAATGAGATGATCTTAACTATTAGCTCTCATCTTAGCAAGGATATCAACACAAAAACTTCTCCCCCAAATAAGGATATGATCATATGATGAATAGAAATAGACCAATTCTTAGTAAGATTGATCGGAATGAGTTTCAAAAGATTTGTATAATGGTGGAACCTCATAGTCTCCTTCATTATCAAGTGCACCATATGAATAGAGTCAAAGTAACATATAAACTTTATAAAAACCTACATATGATATGATGATGAGTTATAATAAAAAATCATTTTTCATAAAAAAATTTATTGAAGTGATTTTCATTATACGTGAAATTGACTTCCTCGTTAGATTGCAGTTTCAGTTTGCATTAACGCTTTACGATATTATGATGTTTTCCTTTTTTCCTTTTTCCTTCGTGATAATAGTATCATGCAAACTTAGGAAGACGGAAAACAGGTTCATTGTATAATTGTTAAATGAAGTTTGAAGCTACTGAAAAGCACGTTGTTGACTATTTAAATTTTGGAGGAGAAATGAATCAATTGTTTTCATCCACAAAATAATCAAGTTGGTTTGTTTGTCCGAATCACCTTTCCTTAAACCTTACTGTCTCCAATCGTGGAAGTAATTCAGACATTCTCTCTTTTCTTGTTTGTCTCCCTAACATTTTGTTTCGGAAAATATTTCATGGATATCCATATAATATCCATACTAAACCTTGAATGAGAAAGGAATAGAAAAATGATGTGATATGTTAATGATATGATGATAGTCAGAGAGAGATGGAAAGAAAATAAGATGTTAAATAAGTGTATGAAAATGAAAAGTGTTCAAATATCATTGATGGTTTGTTTTTGTACAAGTCTCCCTAACAGTTTTTGTAGGTTACTTGTAATGAATTAAAAGGTAAGCTTCCGATTACGGAAAAGATTAAGACATTCTCTTCTTTCTTTGTTTGTCTCTCTAACATGTATCCTTATGACACTTGCTAATAAATCAACAAGTAGAACTTATAGGTGGCAATAAAATTGATTTATCCATCATCCACAAAATTAGTTCATTGTTTAGATTGTTTTATCGTTACCACCCTCAACACCGTTTTCCTCTAAGACAAATTTTATACTAACTAATGCAGTATATGGTCATACGTAGACTACATGATTGGCTCAACGCAAGAGCCAAACGTAGTCATTAGGATTGGCTCAACGCAAAAGCCAAATAGCCTAAGCAAAATGTAGTTTTTGTAAAATGACAACATTTTATTGTGACTTTTACAATCTCAACGTGATACCACACATGCGCTTAACTTTTTACATGAACTAAATTTTAAACCCATCTTTAAAATTTTATAACATTGTTCAAATTGAATCCTACTCAATGTTATTTAATAATGATATATTTTTTCCTTAAAAAAAAAAACCATTATGTATTTTTTAATAAACTAACAATTTTTAAAAGCAGGCCCTAGTTTTTTAGTGAGAGAAACTCTAACTTCTCTCTAAGTTTTTTCTCCTTCATTCATCAAAGAGGAGTGGTTTTAGGTCATTTTTTGACTTAGAATCACCCATATACATCTTTTTCCCCTTTCTTTTAATCTAAATAAGTGGTTTTCACATCTATGAAGTTTTTCCATTTGTGGTTTTTGTGATTTCGTCGTCTAAGTGCGGCGATTTGTTGTTCGCCATTTTGTGCGGCATTTGATTTCACGTTTTGTCGCGGTGTACGTTTAGTTCCTATTGAAAGATCAATTTCAACCAATTACAAATTCAATCAATGATTTGGACGTCAACGTTACAGATCCGGAAGCATGGAGATTTCAGTGACTTAGATTTTATCATATCATTTGTAGACATTTTGCCGTCGTATGCTATTAATTTGGATGCTGTCAGATTGTTCGTAGATTCACCCTTTACGTTTTTAGTGATCTTTGTGACTGATGTACTCTATCAATTTGAAAGAATGGATATCTTTTTATTTTTGTCAAAAAATAAAAAATAAACTAACAATTATGTGAATGACGCTTTTGTTTATGGTAAAAAGTAGTGATATTTGAACAACCATTTAAGATAACTTCTGTGACTTTTTTTCTTTCTTTTTATTGCACAAAACAATAGAGAGAGGAGAAAAAAATAATAAAAACATAATTTGAGTATAAGAAAGTTGTTAAAATATTGTCATATTACAAATATAATTTCTTTATGGTAAAGGAGTATTTTTGTTAATGTCAGAAACTAATTAGTTGCAGCTTTTTAAACAATTTTAGAGACAAAATTGGTTTTTACCACTCAAAATCAAACTATACTATTGTTGTAGTATTGCAATTTTCTATTCATGGAAATCTAAACCCCGGTTTCAATTTCTAGGACCTTTCACATTCTATGTGCGGTTTGGTATAAACTAATGATTAATGATTGATTCAACAATTATCATGTCTTATCCAGTTACAGTTATCTATGTTTTAGCACAAAAATGGTCAATAGAATAAAGCATATGGACGTGAATGAAAGATTAGATTCTTACTACTACATGTGTTCAACAGCATCCAGCCAAAATCGCCCACCTCTTTCTGGATTTTTATTCAATGAAATCTTTATGTCTGTGCCACTGCCCCTTGTTTTTTGAACCAGGATAGCCGGCGATGCATTCACACACTTAACACATCTGTGGTCGTTGGATTGAGAGATCAGACGGTCCAAGATTTAAGTTCGGTATTTTTTTAAATTTGAACGGCTCTATCTCGATCCAATGGTCATGATTGTCCTGATTTTGTGAATGCGTGAGACGATTGTGGTTTTTTTACATACATTATAGTTGAAAATGTTGAAGTAGAGGAGACTCTAGAAAAATATGAAAGAATTTTTGTGAAGGCCGCGTACAATACACTAAAAATGATGGGACTCCTTTTCAGATCCTACGTATGCGAGAGCTTTAATGCACCGGTATTTTTTTTATAGATATTTGATGGGATAAAACTTGGTTGTCATGGTCGTGGCATAGTTGAAAATGTTGAACTGTTGGACCAATCCAGTGGTTTTTTGTTGAATAAACAACCAAGACTACTTGAAATATCTTTGTACAACAATACAATAAAGAATCAAGACTTGATTTACAAGAGAAAATCTATTGACCATCAAATCTAAGGAATCAAAAAATACTATAAAAAATGTCCACTCATTATAAGTCTTTACTAAATTTAGACTCAACATTATTTAATTAATTAGTCCTTGTTATTCTGTTAGGACAGTTTTTATCTCTTTTTGTAGCACTATATATACCTCATCTAGTTATATCACTTTATCAAACAAATTACTTATCATATCTTATTAACATAAACAAATACTTATCATAGATATGGCAATTCCTGTGATAGATTTTAGCACTCTCAATGGTGACAAAAGAGGTGAAACTATGGCCCTTTTGCATGAAGCTTGTCAAAAATGGGGTTGCTTTCTGGTAAAGTGAATAAACATTTATGTTGGTTTTTTAATGTAACATATAGTATTTTTTGGTGCTTTTAATGTAACATGTTACTTGTGCAGATTGAGAACCATGACATTGAGGGGAAGCTGATGGAGAAGGTAAAGAAGGTAATTAATAGTTACTATGAAGAAAATCTGAAGGAAAGTTTTTACCAATCTGAGATAGCAAAGAGGTTGGAGAAAAAGGAGAACACCTGTGATGTTGACTGGGAAAGTTCATTCTTCATTTGGCATCGTCCGACGTCTAACATTAGGAAAATTCCAAACCTCTCTGAGGAGCTTTGGTTAGTCTATTCAAATTCCAACATCTAGCAACGTTACCAAATATCGTGTGTTTCTCTATTTGCGCTTTCATATCTTCATTATTTTAAACCGGAGCTGTTGTTCTAACAATATGTGTGTGTGTAAATGCAGCCAAACAATGGATGAGTACATTGACAGACTAGTTCAAGTGGCAGAGACATTATCTCAGATGATGAGTGAAAATCTTGGTTTGGAGAAAGATTACATAAAGAAAGCATTTTCAGGAAGTAATAATAACGGACCAGCTATGGGAACAAAAGTGGCAAAGTACCCTGAATGTCCATATCCAGAATTGGTGAGAGGATTAAGAGAACATACAGATGCTGGTGGAATCATCCTATTGCTTCAAGATGACAAAATACCTGGTCTTGAATTCTTCAAAGATGGAAAATGGATTGAGATACCACCTTCAAAAAACAATGCAATCTTTGTCAACACAGGTATTTGTGTTATTGTAGATAACTCATCTATGCAGCACTAACACTTTTGATCAAACCTGTGTCTGGTGTCTGACACGTGTCCACTGACACATGATTACATTCAATTAATTATTATCAATGTTGATGTGTCAGTGTCTCAGTTTAATCATTTTCTAAATAATCTTAACAGGTGACCAAATTGAAGTGTTGAGCAATGGTTTATACAAAAGTGTTGTGCATAGGGTCATGCCTGATAAGAATGGAAGTAGACTATCTATTGCAAGTTTCTATAATCCAGTTGGTGAAGCTATTATTTCTCCAGCTCCTAAACTCTTGTATCCAAGTAAATATTGCTATGGTGACTATTTGGAGCTTTATGGAAAAACTAAGTTTGGTGATAAGGGTCCTAGATTTGAATCAATCAAGAATAAGGCCAATGGGAACTAGTACTACTACAATCTTGTGTAACTTGAAAAAATGTATCCTAATACCCTTAATTTCTACTTGATGTTACAAAATAGCCAAGAAAGGAAATGTAACAGCAAGTGTCCTTTTTCTTTTATTTTCTTTTTTCATGTTGTTATATTGAATGAATAACAAAGAAATATATGTTTTTTCTTTGATTCCATAAAGGGAAAAATTATAAGTGAAGCTTTTCTTTATCTATTCTTTTCTCTTGGTTTTTTTTTTGGCATTGTCTTCTATTATTGATGTACTACATGGTACAAGTGTAACACTAATAAACAATCAAAATCAACTTGTCAATGTGATAACACAAACTAGGAGGACTACATTGGTGTTTTCATTTCTCAGACCTAAATAACATGGCCTAGTTTTACATCTTATTCCTAACTTGGTTCACCACATACTCAAAATTATATGTTAACATGCATTCCATTTCACAGTGTGACCCTCCAGAAGATCAATATGATCCACTAAAATTGCATATCCTACATCATTAGTAGAAGGCATTAGAATAGACAGTCCAATACCAAAAACTAGGATAGTAAAGATGATTGTGTCCCTATAGAAAGGTCTGTGTCACCTAAAATAGCTACTATCTCTTTAACTTATAGGGAAATTATAATATCTTGGAACAGATTAAATTAATCAGCAAAAATAGTTTATCTGATTCACTTACAGGAAAATTATGAAACCTTGGAGCAAATTAGCCAAAACTATCTCATCTCATTGTCTTTATTGCACATGATAATAAAGGTAGTATCATGGCTGCCACTAGCCAGCTTGTGACCTGTGTGTCATGGAGTTCCTTACTTTAACTATCTTGTCTTTATTGCACATGATAAGAAACAATGTTATAACATTTAAAAAAATAAAAAATCATTGGCGTACAATATGAACAAGTTCTTTATCAAAGTAACTGCTGATACACTGCTACAAATTCTCATTTCATATTTGTCTTAAGCGGAAGAGAGCTTCCTCGAGTACACAATATACATGGGATCCGAGCGTCCAGGATTTGGAGAAATATCCACAGCCTACAAAAAAAATAGTTACATTGACCTCAGAATTGATAACACTGTCACATGATCACATCATATACAATCAAATTTGTTTCATGACTAGAAAAAGAAATTATGTTTTATATAGGGGAAAAAGCAGTTGAATTAATTAACCTTCTATAATGCTTTATTCAAAGCATACTATTTGGTTTGCTAATAAATAATAACTGATCTTTGTCAAAATATTTTGTTATTACAAAAAGGGAAATGTCGAATAATAAGAATAGAAGTCTCAAAACAACTCTATACATATCATGTGACACATTATCATCACAAGTTTCCGTCCATGATCAGTTATCGATTCAAGTATTACAACGACATGGATGTATCACAAATGTTTAGTTTTGTTGGTGCAAGAGTTGTGATTCAGATATAATAAAGGTGGTGTGCGTGCAGGGAGAACTAAGCAGTAAAATATGTAAATAGGGAGAGAGGTCATTAAATTTTAGAAAGAGGAGTTTAAAGATTCATGCCACTTGAAGCTTGTCCTAACAAAAAAAGAAGTTACATGAGCGGCTCATGATGAGCCTCAGCATTGGTACATTGTCACATGATCACATCATATACAACATTGTAGAGACTTTCATATTTGTTTCATGACTACTACTAAAAGAAAATTCTGTTTTATATAGTGGAAAAAGCAATTGAAATAAGTAACCATCTGCTTTATTTTAAACCATACTATTTAGTATGTTAATAATGTTATTACAAAAAGGGAAATGCCGAATAATAAGAACAGAAATCGCACAAAAACTACACATATATCACGTGACACGTTATCATCACGAGTTTCCCTTCATGATCAGTTATTAATACAAGAACTACAACAACATGGATGCATCACAAATGGCTAGGTTTGTTGGTGCAAGAGTTATGATTCAGATATAATAAATGTGGAGTGTGTGGAAAGTTAACTAAGAAGTAAAATATGCAACAAAGAGAGGTAGTTACATTTTAGAAAGAGGAGTTTAAAGATGCTACTTGAAGTTTGTCCTAACAAAATGGGAAAATAAAAGTGAGGGAGTTACCTGAGGAGGTTCAAATCCTCCTGCATAATGAAAATAGGATCCAACAATCATAACATGATCAGCATCCCCAGTTGATGTCCATATAGAAATGGCTTTTGTAAAGAAGCATCTGTTAGAAAAGCTGAAATCATCGATGAAGTCATAGTTAGTTGAATAGGACCATAAGATGTACAAGACCAATAATAGATACAACAACATTAAAAATAGATAAATGGTATTACTGAAAAGATGATGTGGTGCCAGAGAGTAATCGAGCTTGGGTAAGATCTAAATAATTATTGTAAGAGTCACATTTATGAGACAATATAACACTGAAACACGGTTGAAATTATGCCCTTTTCAGTGTGAAATTGCACATGGTGTAAAATTGCGGACCATAAATGAAATTTTATCCTTGTCAGTGTGAAATTGGATTGCAGAGTTCACTGGTTTTAAATATTAAGATAAGGATAAAATGTATCATTCAATATCAATTTCTTAACACGGACTACTGATTCTAGGCACTGATATGTAAGAAGTGTCCAGAAAAGTTCTGAGGATGGATTTTTTAGTTGTACACAGATGAACATATCAAAGAAAGTGACAATTTTGTAGGAAGTGCTTCGTGTAAAATTTTCTTTCAATTAATTGATTTTACAGAAATTCTATAACGAAGTAATTCCAAAATGATAGCGGACAAGATTGTCACCTCATTATGGCCAATCCACCTGGCTTGAGTATCCTATTCATCTCCTTGAAAATGTCAAGAGGCTTTGTTAGGTAGTCAACACTTACCTGCAAGACATATTGAGTTTTCAAGCTTTGAATGACTGACTTATATGCTAAGCAAGAACATAAACACAATTTAACTTTGTAAACAACCAAGAAATTCATCATTTCATTTACAAAGTTGCAAATTTCAAGTAGTTAATAGGGCTTTGAGTTAATATTTCGTGATGTTGTTACCTGAGTTTCTCATGAAAGAGTGCTAAACTCAATAGTAATAACTGAATCCTAAGATATAACTATTAACAAGATAAACTTACATTAAAAAGGTTAATAGAAAAATAAAATTCAAAGAAACTACTGCAAAAATACGCATCATACAATACAAATATCAGCCAATAGCATGCATCACTTGCACTAGTTTCCAAAACCGAAGTTAAAATATATGAAGAGATATTCTTACCACATTAGTGATGACATCGAAAGAGTTATCTTCATATGAGAGTTTAGGGTTCACATTTAAGTCTTGTACAGTATACTCTGTGAGGACCTACAGCAGCAACAATTTCTATCAATAATGCCATGTTTCTCTAGCAGATTAGAAAACATTAACAAATCACTATTGTTCCACGATACGCTATTTAGTACAAAGTCTTGTCAAACCGTGTCTGCTGCGGCTTTATAGCATTGTAGCACAGCGAATTTTGAATAAATATATATTTCGCACTTTCTGCGATTGACAACATTGCAACATAGCACAGAAAGAGGGTTGTCTTACAGGGTTCCTCTTCAATTCTTCTTCATTCAGGCCTAATCCTACAACTCGTTCTTGCCTGTATCCAGGTGGAAAATGGCTGACCTAATGCAAAGTGAAGATTTATGAGTTATGACAATATGTGTATGCTATGCTAGAGAAAAGAAAATGAGTAACAAAACTAAACTTCTTACCCAACTGCTACACATATCCAAAATGCTTACTCCAGGAGTATTGCTAGGTGGGAAAACTTTGGAGTAATACTTACTTAGAGCAGCAATTGCAGGATCATCAATGTGTGTTACGAATCGAGGTGATTCATAGAATGCAGAATCTGATGACCTAAAGGGAAAATTTTCTGATATTATATATAAAAACTAACAAAAATTAAAGTTTTGACTTTGTACTTCAATGTAAGGTCCTGTTTGGATTGACTTATTTGAACTTATCTATGGCATAAGTTTTGTTAGACTGTTTGGGAGAACTAATGAAAATAAGTTATGACATTGTTCATAAACTGTTTTCCACTTATTTTTCATAAGTTCTTCTGGTAACTTACGAAAACAAATTATAGCTTATATGAAAAAGAAATTAATTTAATTTTCTGCTTAACTATCTATATAGGTTGTACATAAGCGCTTATCATGATAAGCATTTGTGCTATAAGTTGTTTATCCAAACATGGTCAAAGTATAATTGTTTGAACTTACTCATCATAGCGTTGAAAATCTTCCTCCTTAAAGGGGAATTGCTCTGGCCATTCCACATTCTTTAGTATCTACAAAAAGGTATAATGGGATGGGACAAAGGATTAGAAAAACAAAAATGATTGAATTATCACCAAATTTCACTTCTACATATATATGAAGCAACTACACTTCTAATCAAAAAGACGTCTCCGATACCACACCGGCATACGTAATTACATTCAATTGTCATTTTTTTCTTAAATTACTATCAGTGTGGACATGTCAGTGTCGTGTCTATATAGAATATTGGAATATGCAATGACAATATGATATTATTATCATAGACTATGAAGTAAATACGTGGGCACCGATTTAAGAAAATGACGTAATTCAATATAACATGCATCAGACTCGTGTCGGACACTGGAACATGCCTATTTGTGGTTCATATAGACATACCTGATCAACAGAGGGACCAGCGGTTATTTTTGCAGAAGCAATGAAGGATTTGAAACCAGAAGCAGACATGTTAGTAATAAAGTGGGACAAGAATGAAGATGCTCCAAAGCCTAATAACATGCGTCGAGGAGCGTTCTTAAATGTCTTGTTTAATAGAGAACAAGAAGAGGAACCAACAACGTGAACAGTACGAGGATGAGGTGGTGTGGCACAATAACAGGACATAACTGGTAACCTTAGTCCAACAAAATTGGTCATCTTCAGTCACTTAGCAAGACATGATGATGATGCTACTGTTACCTTTTTTTGCTATGCTAGTCTATCTAGGAACATAGCAATACTGTCACCGTTGGATTTTCCTTAGACAAGGATCCTTCATGAGTTAGTTTGTGATTTACATGCATATTACGTGGCTTCTTATCCTCTTTCCATCTCATTGCTCCTGTTTAACAACTTCCATACATATATTGCTATTTGCACCTCTCACTTTTCCTAATTACTAAGAGTAACACTGATAAGCAATGACATTGACTAGTAATATTCATTTTAACACGGTCATTCTAAAATTTGCTTTTTCATTGGATGAAATATACACAAGTTCTACTACTTTATGTAGATCCATTTTCAAAGTGGTGGAACTCACAAGCCATTTTACCTCGGTGTTAGAAAAAGTCTATTAAAATAAGTGTTGATAACATTATTTCATTTATATATTGGGTCTTGAAACTTAAGATCGAATAGCTACTAGCCTTTGTATTGAGGTGATTGTTCTATAGATTCCTTACATTGCTCAAAAGTGTTTTGAATTTATCTATCGTATATTTCAATCACATAAAATCTATTAAAAGTTATGACCCGGTCATTATTTTTTGGATCGGGGCGTAAATTCAAATCGACTTATTTCAGAGGGTTGAGCAATTTTAATATCTTATAGAGCAATTACCCGATGTTGAAAGCAGCAACTGGGTCTTGATCAGTTATCACAAATTCCAACTTTATTAAGGAAAAATGCTAACAAGTGTCCTTAGAACACTTACTAAGAAATTTAAAATATTGAAAATTGTGTATTCAACACATTAAAATAATATAAAGTAAATATTTTTACCTAAATTTCATCAATCATTTCTAATTTTAAATTTTTAACAAACGTCCTTAAGACACTTGTTAGCATGACCAATACCATCACTAAACCAAAACTAGTTATATTCCTTTAAACAAGATATATAGAATTTAGTAAAGAGAAATGTGTGTAGAGAACTACCTTGTTAGAATCAAATCAAGTATGAGTGAACTCTTCAATGTGGTGATTATTGTGGGTGATTAGGTAAGGTGGGTCTATCGGGATGTAACATTTTATATGTCATTCTTAGGATTGTGGACCATGTGGTTACATCAACTGTATTTTATTTTATTTTGTTAAGACTGTATTTTTTATATTTTAATTATTTGTTTAAAAAAACTACATGTTAATTAATACCGTACGTACTATAACCATAAGTAAATAAATATATAAATGCCACGTCTGTGTTTGAAACCAGCTAAGATTACAAGTATATTTGTACCATCCTTCACAATAAAAAAGTATCTTGTATCATAAAAATATTACTATATATCCCTTCATAAAAAAATACAATTAGGAGTACATATATATGCTTTGTGTAACAAAAAATATTGAACGAAGATCTAATGTTTATCATGGATATAATAGGACTATTGTTTAAAAGAAAATGACGAATCAACACACAATGTAATGTGTGCTGCAGCACATTTTTATTTTATTTTAATGAAAGCGCAAATCATATTTAAAACTTCATAATATAATAAAGGAGTCTTTAAGTTTAATGGTTGTACTTGGAAAAAATTATTTTTTGCCGAGTTACACATATATACAACATCAACATTTAAAGACAATGTTGCAAACATTGTATGAACAAAAGGACCAATTTTGTATTTAAAAAACTTAAAAGACTAATACTTGACCTATAACAAATAAACTAAATAGTATTAGATGATCACACAAATTCACTTAAAAGAATTGTTCAAGAAAATTGCCCGTCTAGCTCAGTTGGTAGAGCGCAAGGCTCTTAACCTTCTTGTGGTCGTGGGTTCGAGCCCCACGGTGAAATATTAGTTCAAAAGGCGTGTTTACATTTTTGTTATAAAAAATAAAAGTAAATACTATATATTTTAATTCAAAATGAATTAAGTGTGATTAAACACCAAAAAAAAAAAAATTTATTGAAAGATTAAATGATTGTTTATTCTTTCAATGTTTTTTGAGAGAGATAAACTTAAGAAAAATAAATATATTAATTCTTTTACATGATATGTTTCATACAAGACTTGTAAGATCATGTTAGAAAGTTTGTGATTCGTTCCGCGAAACTAATATATGTTTAAATATGTTGGCAACATTGGTTATGATCAAGGAACATATATGATCTTTTATGAGCAGTTTCTTGTGCAATTTAGTGTTATGTATTATGCAGATTTTATAGATGTTGCTACACCTAGAGTTGTAGGTTTTAGCTTTCCTTTCTTGGGCGTTAAGCCCTCATTTTTTCAAAAAAAAATAAAAAATAGTGATATTTGTACATCTATTTCATGACAACTTTAATGATAACTTTGTTTTTCTCTCTTTTTATTGGTAAAACAATGGAGTGAGAAAAAGGAAGAGAGAGGAAAAGGACATTATGTGAGTATGTAAGAGAAAGTTGTCACAAAATGGTTGTACAAATATGTTTTCAAATAATTTCAAAATATAAAATAGTTATAAAATAAAATGTAATATGCCATAGAACTAGTGGGTTTTTTCTAAGTAATATTTCTTTTGAAAGTTTAAATCTGAGACTTCTTGGTAACTAATCTTTTAAATAGTTATAAAAATGATATTTGATTCATAAATATTTTTACTTGTTTTGTTTTAAAGAAATTAACAGAGAAATTCACGCAAGTGCAACCGAGCTCTTCTTGCAATATTAAATATCTTTGCATTTACCATTTGAGTTGTTCTTACACGACGACCCATAAAATTGCTATTATTTATAACAAAACGATAGATTGCTCTAATAAAAACAATAATGCTAGCATGTGTAGTAGGGGTTGAATGTGGTTTACATTTATTTGTTTATCATATAATTGCGTGCAAAGATAACAAGTAAGAGTCAGCGGCATCCTTCTCTACCAATTCCTAACACATCTATATGACATTTTTCAATTATTGGGGATGAGGGAGTGTCCCACAAAGTTTAGTTTATCATTCACTCGACATATCTTTTTGTCGTGTGAGACAAAGATATGAGTCAAGAAGAAAGTGACATTTTAAATTTGATAGATTAGGATACATCACACATATACATAATACATAATAATAATAATAATCATTAACAAACAATTAGAAGTAGATCTTGCAATATACTGTTAAACACAAATTTGTATAAGAAAAATACTACGGTATACAAAGAACTTTGCATATGAGTTATGACTATATGAGAAAATGCACAAGTAAAAATCTAGAGTTATCTAAAGTCTAGCTTAATAAGTAATTTCAAGATTGTTAATTATTTTTTTCATGTGCTCTCATTGAACGTATATTTTTTTTTCTAGGATAATTCATTGAATTTAATTCAATTTGGTGGGTATCAAATTCTAGTACAATCCTTACTGTAGTCTATTTATTTAAACTAGACTCTTGAGGGTCATACCACCTACAAGTTAATCAAATCAGTTGCAAAAGTGTAAACATATATATTTAATAGAAGTTTTATAACAATTTAAAAATATGTTCCCTTCTAAGACAACAATAGCAACAAAATGAAATGGTAGCATACATAACAAAAATGTTTGAACATTGAACATCAAGATACATTACGAAAGACTTCGTGATAAACAACATTTGAGGTCGTATTAGTGTTCTCTCCATCTCCATTAACGATTAGTATTTTCAAATCTTGTTTTGAAGTGACTTTGAAAATTGCAACGTACAACTGACCATGCGAGAATACATGACTTGGCAAATAAATTCCAACATTTTTAAGTGATTGTCTTTGACTCTTGTTGATTGTCATAGCAAATGAAACAGATATTGGAAATTGTCTTCTTTGAAATTTGAAAGGAATTTTAACATCAGACGGTGATAGAGATAACCTGGGTATGAAACCTTGTTCCATTGCATAATCCTAACTTTAGATCAATATTTCTCAAAAGCAAAATTGGAACTCCAATCTTCAATCTTATCTTGTGATGTGGGAGTCCTGAAGCATTTATTGTGTTGAGAAATTCTAGAGTGTGGACATCATCAACAACATCGCAATTTTCATTATGTGTCAATGGAGTATCATAGCTCAAATATGTCTTCTCTTCACCGGGCATCAAATCTAACATGTAATCGTTGATCTGAAGTTTCGATTGCCATCAATATTTTTCGCAAATCATTAAATTGCACTCATAGAAATTAATTGAATTTTCGCATATCATTAAGCTCCATAAATATTAAGTTGAATTTTCGCATATCATTAAGTCTTAACCTAAAGTTTCGATTGCCATCAATATTTTTTTAACCATTTGATATCCTTTTTTGAAATGTCCTTCATAGCATGATTTTCATGATCTATACAATATTTTTTGTTGAATGCTAGTTAAAACTAAAAGTGTATTATTCAAACGAAGAAACATTTTAAAACCATTATTTTGGTTCCATGAAGGATTATGGTACAATATTAATTGTTGGTAAACAATCATCCATAAATTACATTTAAGCTCAATAGTCAAACAAAGAAATATTTTAAAATCATAAATTGCATTCAATATAAAAGAGAGCACATTAAATTGCAAAGATATTACTTTTTATTGCATAGAAATCAAAAGAGAGCACATTAAACTGGAAAGATAAACCATAAATTGCATTAAAATATAAAGAAAATTCAAAAACATCAAAATGGATCTAAAAACATAAATCCTAAAAACTGCACTCCATCAATTGCACTGCATACATCAAACTCTCACGACAGTTGGACGTTTGACTTGGATCTAATGGAGCTGGAAAAAATCCAACATTCAAAGAAATTAGTGCAAGTTGAAAAAAATATATGGAACAAAACATAAGAGATCAAGAAAGAAGATGAAACATGGTTAGATTTTGTGGGGTTATTTGTACCCTTCAAGCAGTGCAAGGCTAAGAGAGTTTGTGCATCACTTTTCATTGTTAAGTCTAAACAGTTTTGCGATGTTATTATATGAGATTTACGGCTAAGATGTAGGGGGTGGTTGACTTAAATCATGGAACATTAATACATGAAAGGTTATGAGATCTACGGCTGAGATGAAGGGAGTGGTTGACTGAGTTGATTAGCATTAATTACGTATTAGGGAGGGAAAAAGAGGATGATTAACACTGTTTTCAATTGTCATTTATGACGTTTCTGTATGAGAGATAGATAAAATGAGGAGTTTGAAAATAGAGTTTGAATCAACGGCTGTGATTAAGTGTGTGGTTGAGAGATTAGATTAGCAATAATTACATGTTTAGGAGGGAAAAATGCAAGTGATTAGGACAAACATGCTAACTCATCAAGTCTAACTTATATAATAAAGGATATGTTGTATAAAAAAACATGAGTTTAGCCTTTTTATTAAATGAGTTGGACGGAACTAAACTTTAAATAAGTTAGGTATTTGTTTGTCATTTTCATTTTTTAAAATTAAAAGTTGAATATAATCCATAAAGCATAAATGTGTGAAAAAACATATCATCAAACAAATCTCAAATTATTGGATGATAGCAGCTTGCATATCACCCCTTCATCCATTCTATAAATTAGCATCTAAAACCATCATTTCTCTTCCTCATCCACTCCTCATTTCTCTAAACACTCACACCACCATAGCTCAAAATAGTTATATAAAAAAGTGTGAAGAAGAGAAAAAAAAATGGAAGAACCTAAATTCATAATAGAAGCATCAGAAGCAAAATCATTAACCCAATCAACAAACCTAACCCTAACCCAACTCCTCCCCACCATTGTTAAATCAGCCCAACCATTAGCCCGTGTGCCCATCTCCAAATTCCCCGTGGCCGCCATCGGTGTTGGAATCTCCGGTCGAATCTTCATCGGCATCAACGTCGAATTTCCTAACCTTCCTTTTCACCATACCATCCATGCTGAACAGTTTCTCTTAACAAACCTCTCCCATAACAAAGAAACTCAAATTCAATACCTTGCGGTCTCCGCTGCACCTTGTGGCCATTGCCGCCAGTTTCTTCAAGAAATCCGCGGCGCCGGAGATATTCCTCTCCTCATAACATCTGACCCGGAGAAAACTGCGAAAAACGAGTTTACATCTCTTTCTGAATTTCTTTCTCATCCTTTTGGTCCTCATGATCTTCTTCCTAAACATGTTCCTCTACTCTTGGAACCTCGTCATAATGATTTGTGTTTTATAGAAATAGAAGGTCCGATCACAAATTCAATAAAGCCACACCTGAAGGATGCGGCACTGAAAGCGGCGAATGAATCACATGCGCCGTACAGTGACTCGCCTTCAGGTGTGGCTTTACTGGATTCACGTGGGGATGTTTATAAAGGTAGTTATATGGAATCTGCAGCTTATAATCCTAGCATGGGACCGGTTCAGGCTGCTTTGGTGGCTTTTATTGTCGGTGCTGGAGACGGTGCAGCGGAATATGGAGAATTAGTGGAAGCGGTGTTGGTGGAGAAAGAGGATGCGGTGGTGAAACAGGAGGATACGGCAAGGCTGTTGCTTAGGTCCATCGCACCTCAATGTAGCTTCAATGTGTTTCTTTGCACTTCCAATAATAAATCTAATTGATATTGCTATTTTTTATTTTATTATTTGAGTGGATATGTGTAATTAATTATTGCAATCCAACAAGGAGTTATGATCATGGATCGTATGATGTGTAATATTAATCATAAAATATTTGATATGATATGATCCCATTTTAATGTCTATGGTATTGTCTTACAAGGGAGCTTCTACGCTACGGTGCAGTTAGGAAATTAACTTTTTTTAAAAAGTTAATTTTGATTTTAATGTTTAATTCATTTTTAAATTGTTGATTACTGATTAATGATCAATAGTAATTCATCTAGTAATGCTTGCAACATCTTGGAGTTACAGGTACTATTTTATCGTTGGCATCTTTAACATGCAAACAGATTTGATGATATTATGTGATAGTCTTAAGTGTTACACTTTGTGGGGTGTTACACTTAAAACAAGGTTGGATAAAATTAGATTAAGTGTAGTTTTGTTAATCTGATGAATTGATGATACTATATGGACTGAACTTTTGATGTCATTGTACAAACAGTGGGGTGTTACTCACTACACCTTTGATGTTATAGTATTAACTTCATCAGAAAAGTCATTTTCACGACTTCACCATAGAATTTTCCATTAATATTGTCTTATAATAATATTAGGTGATCTATTATTTTGTTAACGATAAAAGTTAAAGTCGTGACTTTTTATCACTTTAGCGCGTGTTTGATTATACATACACACTATAATTAGGCAATTTCTACGGTACACTAAAAAATTTTGAGTGCACCGGTACACCCGTGTGTTTAAATGAATAGTTTAATGAATTATTTTTTTTAGAAATAAATATTTTCTATCATTTACAATTATAATAATTATACTTTATTTCTCAAAAGTGTCGGCAAAGTAAAATTCAATTTTTTTTTAATTTTTACTACTAATAATAGTGAATATTGATTATTTTTTCGATAAAATATTAAAAAATTTACTATAATTCTTATAAAGAATGAAATGATGTTTTTTTCTTATGGAATAATATTTTCTAAAATATAAAAGTCGATAAATATCTCTTTTTTACATAAAAATTATTGTTAACATATGAATTTATGAAATAGGTGTACCGGTACACCTTAATTTAAGGATGTACCGTAGAAACTCCCCTATAATTATCGCGTTATAATGTGAATATTTTTCCGATTTTGAGAATCGATAAAATTTAGCTAATGTGTTAGCAAAAATTCTATTTGTGATTTTCATTGCCTTGTCGTAGAACCAAATGAGTGCTAACTATTACATTTCTTTAACAAACCACCAAATCACCTTATCATTCATTTTTTAAAACCATATATGTGACTCAAAGATAGACTACTTCGATGACTAACTCAGATAATAAATTCGACTAAATATAAAATGAAAAATGTCAATCATTCAATCTTTATTGACGATCTAGATCACTTACTATATCTACATGGTAAAAACAACATAATGGAATCTCTTTCCAACTAAAAGATGGATCCATATTCTTGTGAGCACAATCATGATAGTCATAGTGTAAATATGTTTGTCCAGATTAAAAGAAGGGTGGGGTGCCATTCTTTAAAAGCCTTTTCATGTTACTTTTTGGGAACTAGTTGATATCAATGTCATCCTGTTTAAAGATGATGTTTTTATCTTAGTATGGACATAAAAAATACGTGGCATTAGTACTTTTTGGACCACGTCTCTTTTTATCTCTTCTCACACACCAATTGGCAATTGGTATCTTATGAAGAATGATGTGGTGAAATTAAAAATTATAATCTTTACAAGGCACCTATGTTTAGATATACATGCATTTGTTAAGCATAAAGGAATTCTATTATTAGCAATCTTAGTGTCAATTGTCAAATGTGGTCCCATATGGTTTGATATGTTATTTTAACTCATTCCCCCAAAAAAATGTATGATATTTTAACTCTATTTTTTTTCTGGATTATTTTTTAAAAAAAATATCTAGTTTATCACACACTAATAAATACTTCCTCTGGTTTTTTTATTAGAGACATACAATCTATAAAAGTTTTTTTTTTAAAAAAAAGATATTAATTCTTGAGATGCCGCTTTGTCGAACACACCTCTCAATCTGCTAATCGATAAAAGGTAAAAAAAAAAGAATAAAAAGAAAATATGCTATTAATAAATTTTGATCTAAACACAAGCTTGTTGTCATTATCACAACAATTTCTTACGTTGCTCTTAAAAAATTTGCTTTTAAAAAATGATTAAAAAGAAAATTTGTTATTAAAAAATGAATAAAAAGAAAATTTGCTTTTAATAAATGAATAAAAAGAAAATTAGTTTTTAAAAAATGAATCCTTTGACGTCGTTGCTCACTCAACCTCATTTGTATGTAACAGTATCGTCGTTGTGATTTGGTTCTCTCCGGTGTCAAATCCGGTGGATTAGTTTGACTTTTTCAAAAAAAAATATATCATCGTTGCACACCCCATCACCTACCCTATTATGCCCCATGTCCCTATCGTTGTCGCCTCACCATTGTGCACCCCTTAGAATCTTGCTAGCAGTCAAGTTAGAGTGCAATTTATTAGGATAACTGCTATGAACTGAATAATACTTCATTTATTGATTGTATTGTATTGAATGAATTACAAGAGTGATCGATATGTTGCTCTATATATAGATAGGATAAGGACTATTGGTAACTAACCTAACAGTCACTAGCATAGAAATAGAAATAGAAAATCGCATAATTGGTTTATAACTAACTTAGACTAAATCAAACCCCTTAGATATGGTTATTGTATATATACACCCCTTGAAGGAATTGAGTTTGTCCTTCTGCATATAATTGAATTTATGAATATAAAACAATTTGTTCGGACTTGTGTTTTGTCTAAACGATGGAAGAACGTTTGGAAAAGTCTTGCTAATCTCAAGTTGCATCACTCTGAGAAGGAGAAGAGTTATATCTTCAGTTGGTTTGTATCTTATCTTTTGTCTAGTCGTGACTACTCTCTTCCTTTTCATAGCGTAAGTTATGAGTATGATAATGCTGCAGATTGCCACAAATTCACACTCCCATAAGTCATGAAATATGTTGTGTCACATAATGTGCAACAAGTCACGGTCATTGTTAAGACATCGAACATAAAGGATCTCGAACTTCCCCATTCCATTTTTGATTCTCATTCTTTGACATATCTTTAGCTTGAGTTTCAATATTCATATAAAGATGGCCGCGATAAGATGTTTCCAAAATCTTTGAACTTGCCGGCATTGAAAACCTTGCATCTTGAGAATCTTTGTTTCACTACAAGTGACAATGGTTGTGTTGAGCCCTTCTCAACATGTAACAAGTTGAGTACTTTGGTCATTAGAGGTTGGTTTTTACAGGATGATCAACAAACCCTCTCCATATCCAATTATAACGTTTCTAGTCTGACCATAGATAATATCCACATGAATAAAGAAGCCGACAATTACAAAGTTGTGTTTTGTACTCCAAAACTTACTTCTCTCACCATCAAGGTTCATCCTACGACTTTCCCAGCTCCCTCTGCATGCCATTTACCTTTCATTGAAGAAGTAAATTATTTACTCTTTTCGTTGTAAATCGAATGAACGTTTAATCGTCATGAGTTGGTTACAATTACTAGCTAATGTACAGATAATGACTCTCGATTTCGAAACCTTCAAGATCATGCTTATGGTAAGTTACTTTAGTATCATTTCTCCTCTTTATATTTTTGATGTTGGTCATGTATTAATCCTTATGCCAAAATATTTGTAATAAACAATCTTGTCTTTGAGAATATTCATTTGAATGTATCCAATTCACTCTAATTATGCAGGTTTTAAGAAATAATGATTCAATGAGAAATCAACTTCCTTGCTTTGTTAGATTGAAGACATTGAAACTGGATGTGGGTCATGTAACGATCTATAAAGAGAAGATAATAGAAATGGTAGCATATCTACTTCAAGATTCCCCACCACTTGTTACAATTCACATTGGTAGGAAGGCAGGCATAGTAACTTTTAGGTATTGATTTTTACACAATACTCACTTTTGTCACTAATTTCCTTTCACCAAAAAAGTTATTTACTTTTTTATTAATTTTTAATATTTTATTGGTGCAAGGTTTAAAGAAGCAGATATGATGGATAAAGCAATTAATAGATCTTGAGGACAATGTTGGTGGCAGTAATGTCGACTACAACTAGCTATCTCTTTGTACAACAATATTTATTTCTCTACCTTATATCTAGTTGTATTTCAAACTATATTATTGTGAAACTAGTATTTGGTGAAAGGCCAAAACTATATTTTTTAATATTTTAATTTATGGTTAAATATGTCTTTGGTCGCTATACATATTCAAACTTTTAAATTTTGTTTCCATATAAAATTTCTTCAATTTTTAATACTCCAAACAATTTCCACCGACAATTTTGATATCTACTTTTATGAATCCCAAAAATAAGAGCAAGGTGGAAAAAAAAACGTGAGCAAGAGTATATAAAATTTTACAACGTACAATAAGCTAATTATAACAAAAATATAAAGCATTTCTTTGAAAAAACTATATAAAATGTTCCTTAAAAAAAATAAAGCATGGCAATTTTTCTTTGTTTTAAGGGAAAAAAACGTGGTAGTTATGAAATATGAACATGGGTAGTTGTTTTATTAAAAAAGAAATTAAATTAGTACGGTTAAAATTGAAAGAAAATATAAAAAAAATCTACAAGCTAAAAGCTTTAAAGTTACTTGAAATAGCTTCACAAAAAACGCTATAAGCTAGTGGGTAAGGCTGTTTACCAAACACATCTTATTATATCAAAATAAGCTTATAAGTTAGTTCAAAAAGCAATAAGCTAGCTTATTTCCGTTACCAAACATAACCGTATTTGGTCTATAATGTGACTAGATATGTTAATTATTCCATGAACTTAAAAAGCCGTGTTTTGCTTATAAATGTAACCGAGAGGAGTATTTATTTGCATAAATTGTTTTGTATATGCTCTAAAATAAGCCAATCCAAACGGAGCCTTAGGCGGCTGATGTTGAAATTTTGTAATCCCCTCATTTTAGGCTAATAAATTAAAAGTGGGATATGACATTTATTGTCCATATTTTATTTGATTTTTTTCTTTTATAACACTTAAGATGATGCGTCTAATTATGTGATTTTAATTGGTTGATAGTGTAAAGATTTTTACACAACCAATTTATTCTACTACCTCCGTCCCTAATTATAGGACCCTTTTGAAAAAATAACGGGAATTAAGAAAGTGAATATTTGTGATAAATTGTTTGTAATCAGTATTGTTTTTATAATTTTATCCTTAAGAGAGAGAGTTAGTTTATGTTTTCCATATGTTATTTATTGTTGATTGAAGAAAAGAAAATGTATAATAAATAGAACATGTATGTAAAGAAATAATAAATATAGTTGAAAATAGAAAGAGGTCTTATAAGGACGGAGGTAATTAATTGTGTTGCAAATGACTTTTTGTCTCGCATGAGGTAGAATTGAATCGGGTCATAAGAGTCCAATAAATCTAAATAAATAAACAAAAAGACACAAACCTAGGATTCACACAGAAAACAAAATCTAGAGGCAAATTTGTGTCGTGCAAGGAACATAACAGAACAGAGACACCGCCGATCCAAGAATTTCAGGAAGACAATTTCAGTGGTCAGAAACTTTTTGAAACTTTCTCAGTAAAATTATTATAACATGTTCTTGTATGCATATTTTGTTTTGTATGTGTTTCTATGATGGATGAATCATATCCCTAATCTTCTGTTGTTCTTTCCTTCCTTCCATGTTTGATATAAGGTTTAGGGTCTGTTTGGATTGAGCTTATGCAAATGAATATGCTTTTGTTTCTTTATTATTCATAAGCTTGGTAATGTAGTTTATGAAAAACAACTTATGAAGATACAATTATCATTAGTGAGAACTTATGAATTAATATAAAAGCTTATTTATTTGCATAAGCTATTTTTCATAAGCTCAATCCAAACGGGGCCTAAGTATTATTATGGTTGTAGAATTGCTTTCACTTGAAGCTAGAATTTGTAGCTTTTGGCTTCTATACTTGATTTTAACCTTAGATTTATGATCAAACCCACTTTTATGCAAATACATCCAAACATAAATCAATTTACATGCCACTCACTTTTATCCAGAATCAATTCATTCAAAATCAATTATGTTCTCCGCACAACCAAAATATAAACAATGATTTTAAGAAGTATTTGTGTAATTTTTTTAGGTCAATCAAGTGTTACCCAAGATAAAGATATAAAAACGAAGGAGTGATGGAGAGTGACAGACTCAGTACCCTGCCTGACCATGTCCTTCTGCATATAATTGAATTTATGAATATAAAACCATCTGTTCGGACTTGTGTTTTGTCTAAACGATGGAAGAGCCTTTGGAAAAGTCTCGCTAATCTCACTTTGCATCACACCAAGAACGAGAGGAGTGATATCTTCAACAAGTTTGTATCCCAAATCTTGTCTGGTCGTGCCAACTCTCTTCCTCTTCATAGCCTAAGTTATGAGTATGATAATGCCGTAGATTGCCTTAAAACCACACTCTTAGAGGTCATGGAATATGCTGCGTCACATAATGTGCAACAACTCACGGTCATTGTTAAGATATGGACAATAAAGGATCTCGAATTTCCCCCTTCCATTTTTAATTCTCATTCTGTGACATTTCTTAAGCTTGATTTTTATCATCCATGTTCATATGGTTGTGGTAAGATGTTTCCAAAATCTTTGAACTTGCCGGCATTGAAAACCTTGTATCTTAGTGGTCTTACTTTCACTACAAGTAACAATGGCTGTGTTGAGCCCTTTTCAACATGTAACATGTTGAGTACTTTGGTCATTGTGGAGTGGTATTTACAGGATGATGCACATACCCTTTCCATATCAAATTCTAACGTTTCTAGTCTGACCATAGGCAGTACTCAATTGTGTAAACAAGCTGACAATTTCAAAGTTGTGCTTTGTACTCCAAACCTTACTTCTCTCACCGTCAATGGCCATCCTATTTTCTCAGCCCCCTCTGCATGCAATTTACCTTTTCTTGAAGAAGTGAGTATTAATTACTCTCAGTTTTTATATCGGAATGATCATTTAATCCCGGTTAGTTGGTTGCAATTGCTGGCTAATGTCAAAATATTGACTCTCGGATTCACAACCCTTCGGAAGATGCTTATGGTAAGTTACTTTAGTATCATTTCTCCTCTTTATATTTTTTATGTTGCTCATAAATCATGATAGGTATTAATCCTTATTCCAAAATATTTCCCATAAACATTCTGGTCTTTCAGAATATTAATTTGAATGTATCCAATTCACTCTGAATATGCAGGTTCTAAGAAATAATGATTCAATGAGAAATCAGCTTCCTTGCTTTGTTAGATTGAAGTCAATGAAAGTGTATGTGCGTTTTGTAACAATATCGAACGAGGGGATAATAGAAATGGTAGCATATCTACTTCAAGACTCTCCACCACTTGTTGCAATTGACATCGTTCGGAATGCAGACTTAATAACTTTTAGGTATTGATTTTTACACACTACTCAGTTTTTGCTTCAAGATTAAAACTATATTTACAATTACACCTTGACGTTTATCTTGAATAAAACTATTATAAATTTGTGTCAAAATGTATATAATATAGATATAGATATTATCTATATGATAGTTGCTTTCTTTTAGAGATTTTGTACGTTTCCATTCACACAAAACTCTCCACTTTCTTTGAAGAGGGTTTTGTCCCTTCCATTCACCTAAAAAGTTATTTACTTATTTGATTAATTTTTAGTATTTACTGGTGCAAGGTTCGAAGCAGCAAATATGATGGATAGAACAATACATCTTGAGGACAATGGCAGTGGCAGTAATGTTGACTACAACTAGCTATCTCTTTCTACGACAATATTTATTTGTCTACCTTATATTATATCTAGTCTTTTTTCAAACTATATTATTGTGGAATTAGTATTTCGTGAAAGGCCAAAACGACATTTCAGAAATTGCAGATAATGAATATTCAACCTAATGTGAAATCAGCAAGACAAGGTGATAGCAAAGGAATATTACGGGCCAACCATCTACCAACTCTTTTAGTGGTCTGTCACGGCCGCTGTGCGGCTGTTATCTGTTTTTGGTGGCTGGCAGTATGGTTTTGTTGCTGCAGATTGTGCTGGTGCGGTTCTGTTCTGTCAGTTTGGAGCTTTGCCTTGTAACTGTTCTGTAGTTTTTTTTTGTGTTGGGTGAAATTGGTAATGAGGGACAAGTTACTCATCATTCATCATTAGTTTAATCAATCAAAACATTGTACTCAATATGTTAAATAAGTTAAATTTATTTATGGTCAATAAGCTCAGCAAATATGAAATTCAAACTCACAATATGTTCAATATATAAGTAGGAAATTTAGTATATGTTTGGTAAACTTGAAAACAACGGTAGGAACACATCACACAGTGGCACGTAAGCTACAGCTAGTAGAGTTGAGTAAACGCGAGTCTAACTCCACACCAACGTGGAAACAAACATGCTATAATAGTAAGGTTCTTTTATCATGTGCAAACCCTAATAGTAAATAGTAACATAGTTCATGAGTTAAGTTGAGGCTAGTGTAAACATCTCCTAATATCACCAACAGTCAAGCACACTGTCCTTTCCTTTGTTCTTCAGTAAGCACATCATACCTGTTCACACATTCAAATGAAAATAAATGAGTCAGTGAATTTATTACACAACTATTACTCTTATAGTCTTATTCACACAACCTCAACTCATAAGCACTTGCCAAACTAAAAAACAAGACTAACTCAGAAAATCTCTGCTAAAAACATGAAAAAACCTCGGCAGCAGCACACCAGGGAGCAAAATAAATCAAATGTAAATTTTGATAAAACTTTTTAAGAGGCTATTGATCCCCAAACCTCAAATAAGACCTAAGACTACCAAAACAGAACCCTGAAATATATGTTAGGAATTCACCACAAGAGGCCAGAAAAACAGCTTGATTAACACAACCTCAAATCAAGAGCACTTGCCAAACTAAAAAACCATAACAACTCAAATAAAATCTAAGCTCAAAACCTGAAAAACCCATAGCAGCAGCACCGAAAAAATGCAAATTTTGAAAATACAGGTTATTGTACACCGAAAAAATGATTGCGAAGTTTCGAAAAAACTTATGGATCCAAAAAACTCGACAATAGATTTCTGAAAGGGTAAACTTTTAAGAATCTATTGATCCAAAACACTTTTAAGTGAAATAAATACATAACATCGTATCACAAGATGAAGAATCTATTGATCCAATTTTTTTTTTGAAAACAAATACGAACAGCCAGCCAAAACAGGTAATAGCTAGAAATCTGTTCACATGAACAAAGAACTTGCAGATAATCATATCAGTTCGATCAAAACATCATATCACAACAATAATTATGCTTTTTTTTTTGTTTTCTCAGTTCATATCCAGCTCTATAGGTGAAATAAATACATAACCTATTGTTTTTTATGATCGCACCAATGTTAGTTTCATTTGTGTTTAATTTAGTACGCAAGAGGGAATAAAAAAATTGTGAGCATCAACTTCTATCTTAGAATTAATATAAAATCAAAAAATTCATTAAATCTAGTAGACGGCCAAGCTAATGACAATGATCAATTGATCATCATTCTCAGATGAAATCAATAGTTATCGGTGGAAGAAAGTATACCTAAAATTTGCCTCTTCCCTTGGAGGAAGATGCCTTGTCAGCGGTGCCCCCAGCTGCTCTCTTTGCTGCAGCTGCTGTCTCAGCTTCTTTCTTTTCTTCGGCCCTTATAAATGCTTGAGCACACCTCTTACACGCGTCCAACAGATGGTCAGGCATTTTTTCATTTCTTCTTAGGGCATCCCACCCACGATTACGTCCATGACAAACATGGCCTACAGCCAAGTCCTTCCAATAAAGCTTTTTATCATAAGTCTCAGCCGACCACAAATCCTTTGCATTAGCCCTAGAGCAGTCAACAGTCTGGTTCTTAAGCTTATCAAAGCTGAAATAGAGAGCAAAACAGTAAGAATTAATTAAAAAAATATCAGAAACTTCAAATAGATCAGAAAATTATAAACACATACAAATAAAACGTAAAAGCAATTTCTTCAATTGCTTCCTGTTCGATTTGCTGCCAGGGTTTTGCACGTTCCTCTTCTCCCTCTTCATATTTACGCTTGCAAGAAGCACACCATCCATCGGCATAGCTGCAAAAACCGGTATTCTCCATCCTTTCTTTCTCAAAGGCTGAAAAGGTAAAGAAAGTAAACATAATAGGTTAAGAAAGTTAAATACTCGACCAGGTTCAGGTGGGTATTGTAACATATTTAGCATTATAAATCTCATGTTAACATGTCAATAATAAAAGAATTGGTTAAGAAAGTAAACATTATAAATCTCATGTTAACATGAACATCATTTTTCAAAAGTTAAGTTAAGATGAAGATGAACATGAACATGATGAACATCATGAACATGAGCATGAAATAAAAACATGTTCACATAATTAACATCAAAAGAAAAAAAAAAGAAAAATGCATCAACAAAGAAATGTAAGAATTGATAGATGATGAAGATGAAAATAATAGGTAATAACCATCCCAAATGTTAGACATTTTTCTCAGAAGTTGAAGAGTTCAAAAGCAAAACACAGAAGAGTGTGAATGTGAATATGAATGTGTGTGTTGAAGTAACAATATATAGAGAGGGAAGTGATGGTATTGGTCAGGTAACATGTAACAAATTATGAAGTAAAAATGAATAAAGTAACCGTATGAACAAGTAATAACAATTCATATTCAAAATAATAATTTAAAATCAAAAAGAGAAAAAATTTGACTAAGTAAGAAAAAGAGGATCATGCAAAAATAGATATAAATGGATTTTTAAGAAACATCTAAAAAAAAGAATACAAACAAAAAGAAAAAGGTGACATGAAACTAACCTTTACATGGTTTGGTTTTGTTGTGGTAAAGATCAATCAGAGAGACGAGAACTAGAGGGAAGTAGGAAGTGAGATTCTCTTTCTTTCATTTTCTAATGGGATTAGAGAAACAAAAGTAAATAAATAAATAATGAACGAATGAATGGTGTTAGTGGATAATCAAAATCAATGCTACTTTATTCAAAAATAAATAAATCCATGCTACTTATTTGCCTAAAAAAGTTTAGATGAGCTGGGTTTCGCAACTTAATAGGGTTAGAACTATCTCGGAGACTCTTTAAAGAGGTATTTACGTTGGCATCAGAAGTTGAATTTTTAGTTATTTTTATCAAGTGAGTCAAACTTCGTTAGCTCTTTTTTTTATTGTTATTATTATTTAGTTATTTTTTGAAGCAATTATTATAATTTTTTTTTTTGATAAATAGACAAGATCACAATAGTTATTGATAACTCATGCATACAACTAAGGAGTTAGGATTCGAACTTCAGCCGCAACATCCAATATAATGATTTTAATATTTTTATCAGTTGAGTTAAGACTCGTAAACGAAATAATTTTTATTAATATTATTATTAGAGGAATTATTATTATTATACTCCATACTCATTAAAACGAAATAATTTGCTTGAAAAAAATACTAGTAATGAGTAATTTATTGAAGATGTTTGACCGCTACACTTCATCACTAACCACCTAATCATCGTCTTCTTATACATTTTATTTTTGGTTACATCTTCTTCCTACACATTTGTCCATTAGTTTTTGTTCTTCAATTCTAGCAAATAAAGATAATAGTCATATTAACCTTATAGTCATATTAACCTTGTTGAAAAATGCTAATTAGTGTCTCTAAAGCACTAGTTAAGAAAACTAATATAGAAATATGGTTTAGGCACAAATTAACATGACCCTACCTTATATTAGAGGCACAAGTTAAAGAGATAAAAATGAATTTAAATAATGAATTTTATTTTAATAGGATAAAGTCTTAAACTTTTTAAATATTGAATGCACATGAATAGTCATTGGGAAGATTCTTATCTTAATTGATGTACATATATACATTGATAAAAATGGAATTTAATTTGATGTACATCAAGGTAATAAAAATCAACATTGTTTTAAAATAGTAACTGTGAAGGTTCTTATCTATAGATAAAAATGGAATTACTTAATTTAATTTATAATGAAACACTTTATTCCATAAATAGTCATTGATGTCACATGAAAATGAAGACAGTTAGTTCATCTAGTTGAATAGTGAGATGGACATGCATCTGATCCAATAAGGCCTAAAAATCTCTATGTCACAACTTGAGAGCAAAATGGTATAAATAGTGATTATTGATAATTAAATTAAAATTTTCTATTTTATAAAATAAACTTTAGGGTGAGGGGATTGTGTTAGAGAAAACTTTCAAATTTAAAAAACACTTATAAAAGAAAGTGTTTACATTTATCTTCCTCAAAATACACTAATAAAACTCTAACCCATAACTTTTGGGATCTAAAACCTTATCTTAACCATTTGGCTTGGTTTGATTTTTCATCACCTTTTTTTATAGGTCCACTTGTGGAATTTTGCCACCAGTGGTATTCATTACCTTATTTACCATAGCAGCATTTCCTAATTTGCTTGAATTACTTGTTGCCACATTAAGAATCAAGAATAGAAGACAAAAAGAAGTTAGACCATACTGTCTTTGACAAAATATTCATTTTAAATGAGCTTATCTTTTACTCCTATTTTAAATTAAATATATAAGAAATTTTTTAAAAAGGTGGTGAGAGGAATTTTCAAATCAAATATGACATAATTTTTTTAGGGGAATCAAATAGAAGACCATTGATAATTTTATATACTTTAATATAACTTGTTTGGTTGATACGTATGCAATATATTTTTATATCATTTGACTCAGATTGTATCACTCTTTCGGGGAGAAAAAATGCATTTTATACTAAAACCAACAATAATGATCAAACCATTTTAGCTTTATTTCTAAAGCTTTTATTTTTTTCTTTTTAGTTTGTAACATTTTAATCTAAAAAATAACTCAAGTCAAATGGAGCCAAAAGTTCAATTAAATGTCTTAGGTAAGGTCGACAAAAGACTAATAGTAAAAGATTAAAATCAAAATTGCATAGTAGGAACATTCAGTTTACTAGTTTAATTTCAATAAATAAGTCAATATCAAGTGAGATTAATTAAACTTTAAAATGTACGTATAAGAATCTTAATATATCCATAAACTATTTACTTATCTAAAAGTTTGTAATAAGATGGGGAGGTGGAACATCATATTATAAGATTTTGCTTTCTCTTTTCAAATATATAGAGTATTTTAATTTTGATGCACAGGACCAAATTTTAGAGTTTTGTTTAGATTGATGGAATGGAATAGATAAGAATTTCAGGGGTCTTAATATTAAATGGATAATAGTGGAAGGCATTCCATCATATACAGTTGGGTCTTGCAATACTAATGATTAGTGTGCTTAGTATTAAATGCTTTATTTTAGGGGGCTTAATATTAAATGATATGGTTATGTTATGTCTGGTCTTGCAATAAAATTAGCTGCGTTATACTCTTTTTCTTCCACATTATATGTCATTTTAACCAAAAAAAATCGTTCCAAATTATATGTCATTTTACAATATCAATGAGTAATTAATGTTTATATTTCTATTATGCCCTTTATTATTTATTACTTTATCATTTGTCAATTCTTTTAATATGTGCATTATAGTTACTCTTTTCTATACAAAAATAATTATATTTTTTAATATATGTGAAATTTCTAAAAAGACATATAATTTAGAACGGGGATAATACACGTAAGGATCTGAGTTCGAAACTCGCATTATCTACTTATTCACCTTAAAACGTGAATTGTAGTCACTAAATTACTTGACAAAAAAATCCATTACAACAAATATTATGAGTGAATTTTAAATAGTTTGAATTAAAGTCAAACAATTTTAAACAATCAAGGATTATAATTATAATGGACTATAGTGTAAAAAATCTTTACACTACTTACAAGTATATCAATTATTCAATAAAGTTCGGGGAAAAAAATTCTATCATGTTTTAGTTACACCAATAAGTGTTTATGATGTGGAAAACAACTGCAGATGTTTGGGGTCTAGTAACACTTTAGCTAGGTTTTTTTTTATTTTTAGGGAACACTTTAGCTAGCTTACGAGGAATTTTTACCTTTTGATTATTTATCCAATGCTAAGGAGTTTCAAGCATGGTTACATTAAATGATAATTTGATCCAACATTGTGGTAAAATCTAAGACACTAACATCAACAAATGTTTGAACGTCAACTTAGAATTGAGGAATTAAAAAACGAGATTTCAAATAAAGATATAAATTTTTCTCCTATGTAAAAGTTCATTATGGACCTTGAAAAAGCAGCAACTAAGATAGATGACCAGAGATAAATATGCATTGAGTATGGTTGAACATGACCATAATTATTGTGAATAAACAATTTCTATATCATTCTCTCAACTTTTTGCGCATTCAAAAAGTGCAATTTATCCTTTAATGAAATCAATGTATTGTTTTTTAGTATAGTACGTAATTACATAGAGATCTCTATGTAAAATCCGAAAGAATGCAATGTGCAGCTAAAATAATATGTGAATAAAATGAGAAAAAGAAGCAAGTTTGAAGGCTTTAAAAATATGAAGAGTGCTAACACTACTTAAATCCAGATTCGCCACCACCTCTACACCATACTTCGACACCAACACATTTTCCACTGAGATCACCCTCACCCTCGGTTAATAACCGCCATCTCCACTTTGAAAACAAACTTTTATTGAAAATCCTCGTCTTTCACTCTTAACCCACCATCCCGCCTGTCTACAAACATCAAGAAAAATTGAAATTGAGTTTATTAATTATCTTGATTTTAGAATGATAAAATTCGTTTTTGAGTATCAGATGTTTATGTTTATTGGACAAATGATTTATTACTTATTTAATTGAGGTATAAAATAACTCTTTATTATTGAATAAACAAATAGTTGTAACAAAAAAAAAGAATAAACAATCAATTTTATAGATAAACAATGCAAACATACTATATAGTCTCTAAACTATGTTAAATCTTTTAATTTAGTATAGTCTCTGCTACTAATATGCTATTTCTTTTTTACAATCTTTGCTACTAACATGTTAAAAACTAAATTTATAAATTTTTATCTACTTTAAGTATGATAGCTTTAAAGAATAAATTGTATTCATTTGCAATTGTAAGATTATGTTTTGGTTAGTTATTTCAATTAACTTAGTATTTATCGTTTTTTTTCCTTTTAATTTTACCATTGTCAACTTATTTTGGTAAGAATAAATTGTATTCTTTAAAAAAAAAAATATGTTGGTAAGATATTTCAATTAACTTGTACTTTATCGTTTTTTTTCCTTTTAATTGTACCATTTTCATCATATTTTAAAAAATTAAATATATCTTTTTAATCGTAGTTCATATTGATAAGATTGTTCAACCTTCAAAAAATATAAATTCAATAAGATTGTTTATCTCTTATTTTAAATTAAGTTATAAGTTATTCACTATCCGTTAATTCAGACAAACCTATCCGATTATTTCTTACTTTGTTTTTTATTTTTGAGTAATCTTACTTTGTTTTTTAATAACCATAGTTTTACTCATCAAATCAAAAGATAGAAGTAACAGTAGCATTTTCATGGAGCTCAAACTTCAAGCATCAATGGCTTCACCTTCATCTTCTTCTTCTTCCACTCCTTTCTGCACTTATGCAGTTCACCACCATGCCACCAACCTTCACCCTCGTCAAAACGGTACCAACAACTCTCGTTTCACTCCCAGAAAAACTCCACATTTACGTATGGGTAACCCTTCAATTCAACCAAAAGTGAACCTTTCCCAAATCTCCAAACAACATTAAAATGCAAACTTGTCAGGTTTTCTTCAAGAAAGTAACGTAAATCAAGTTTTAGAATTAATGGATCAAGGTGCTTTTGCTGATTATAGTGCTTTCTTTTCGCTTTTGAAATTATGTGAGGATTCGAAGTCATTGTGAAGGTTCTTATCTTAAGATACAAATGAAAATTTTAATTTTATTTATAATGAAACAATTTATTACATAAGTAGGACACTGATTAATAAGTATAATAAATTAATAATAATTCCCCAAAAAAATTGAAAAAATATTTATGCTTTATTATAGACAAAATTACACAATTCGACACTTAACTTAATTTTAGGTAACACTTCTGTATTTTATACTTTTTTCTCAATTTAATCATTTATGTTATAATCAGGTAACAAAAAAAGAAACAAAGAAACTGTGAAAAAATTCCATAAAAATGATATAATATTGACATTTTATAACATTAAAGATCAAATCGATAAAAAAAAAAAAGATAAAGGATGAAAGTCTTACCTGATTATAACATTGTCAGACACAAAAAAGCTCACTCCTAACAAAAAACGCTCACTTTCATACAAAATGACCAAAATACCCTCTACGTGAGTTAACTCACGCCGGGGTTATAACCTCCATGAGTTAACTCACACTGAATTATAACCTACGTGAGTTAACTCACACGGGGAGTATTTTGGTCGGTTCATATAGGAGTGAATGTTTTTTGTTGGAAGAAAAGCAATTTTCTAATTTTTGTTACATCTTCTTTCTACACATTTGTCCATTAGTTGTTGTTTCTTCAATTCCAACAAATAAAAATAATAGTCATATTAACCTGATAACATGCAAAATACACTGTTTAAATAATTTGCTTTTCATTTATGTTATAGTTAATTATTGTGTTTTGCACGGTTACTGACTGGTATTTTGATGTGTTTCAGGAACATGAGGTGTAAAAAGTAGAAGTGAAGAAAAAGAAAGAAATCATGTGTCACAAGCCCAACGACCTTTGGCAATTTTTCTTCTCAAGAATTAAACTATAAAAGCACATGAGACACTCAATTGCAAAGGGGAGATGATTCGGTGCCTTTGGCTTCGGTGCCTTTGATGGTTTTTGTTCCTATCTCTCTCTAAACCATTAAGGGTCCGTTTGGTTCGAGAGTTTTGGAGGGGATGAGAGATTTTTAATTTGAAGTGTTTGGTTCAATTTTTAGAAGGGGAGGGGAGGAGAGCAAATCTTTTTAAAATTTGATTGCATTGTCATAATTATCCTTAAATTAATTTCAAATCTCAATATTAACTTTGTAACAACTTTTATTATTATTAGATAATATTATCTTTGTGTTTGTCGAAAAAGATTATATTATCTTTGTAACAATATTATTATTATTAGTTTATCTTATTCTTGTAACAATTTTTTTTTTGGACAAATTGTAACAATTTTTATTATTATTTTGTTATATTTTTTTTTGTAACAATTTTTATTATTATATTATCTATCACTCTTATTTGTTACATCTAAAACTACTTCTACTACTACTTTGTTGATGTCAACAGTCTTATTATTATTCTTATCTTATTTTAATTTTACTTACTATAGCTTGTTGATCCTTTTTTTTTTCAATGTTAATTCACTGATTCATGTCTTGTTCTGGAAAATATATAAGCCAGTTTGAGATAAAATAAGCAGCTTAGATGTGTGTTTGTCATTGGTTTGTCTCTGAAATAGTAAAATAAAGTAGTTTTTTTTATTTAATTAAGTGTAAGGGTAAAACAGTAAAATAATTTTAAAATCCCTCCCCCTCCCCTCCCCTTGCGAACCAAACATGTTTTTAATTAAAATATCTCCCCTCCCCTCCCCTCCGTTAAAATACCTCCCCTCCTAATTCTCGAACCAAACAGACCTTAATTCTCTCTCATCTAATTAATTTATTTTAATCATTCATCCAACCTTCTCTCAAATCTAAAATGAACTAAAGGCACCGAAGTCAAAAACACCGAATCTTCTCCCATTGCAAAGGACTCTAGTTTTTTTAGCTTCAGTTTTATTTCTTTTAAACCCTAGGCACCGAATCCTCTCCCATTGCCGCATTTGCATATTAATTATTGCTTCCTTGTTGCTGCGATTTACAAGAGTTGTTCCAATCCAATTTCGGTCATTCAATCTGCTACTGCCGTAGCTGTTTGGTTTATTTAGAGTATCAACTTTTATACAGGTTGGTTCCTTTTATTTATTGCTTTTAATATGTATTCATCAAAATTATATTTAGAGAATAGTTTAATCATGTCTGAATAGTCTAAATTGAGTCCAAAATGAAAGGACCGTCGTACCGACGAACCTCATGTAGCTGCGCGCTCCTTTTTATGATAACAAGAATTTAAATATTTGTTTTGAAAATTCTGTTTTGCACTCTAAAAAGTCTACTATGAGAGCAGACACACAGAGATATCGTTTACGCGTCGAAAGAGTGAAAACGATATCCGACTTAGAAAATTCAGATTTTTAATTGAAAAGGTTAAAGCGAAAGCACTTCTTTTCTTTTAATTAAGAAATTATTGAATTAAGAAAAGGAAATTTTTAAGCTTGTAACTATAAACTACGAAAGTAGGGAGTTACGCGCCTAAGAATTCCGACAACGTATTGCGAAAGCAAACAGTGTCTCTTGTTCAGTATTTTCTACAAAGGTTTTATTGTTTTCTCGTTACTATTTAATTAGGGCAAAGTTACTCGAGTGACGAAGGTCGACAGAAATCGTCGTTTTGGTCTCTACCCTTTAATTAATTAACTAAAATCAATATTTATTTTACGCGCGAAACCAAACATTTTGAATTTTGCCTTAGATAAACATAGAAACGACAAGAAACGGTACTTGATAAATTGGTCTCTGTGGATACGATACTTTTTACACTAAAACCGACATAGCTGTACACTTGCGGCCCTGCCATAACCTTATAGTCATATTATAACCTTGTAGAAAAATGTTAGTTAGTGTTTTTGAAGCACTAGTTAAGAAAACTGATATAGAAATATGGTTTAGGCATAAATTAACATGACCCTAACTTGTATTAGAGGCACAAGTTAAAGTGATAAAAATGAATTTAAATAATGAATTTTATTTTAAAGGGATAAAGTCTTAAACTTTTTAAATATTGAATGTACATGGAAAGATTCTTATCTTAATTGATGTACATAATGGTCATTGATAAAAATGGAATTTAATTTGATGTACATGTACATCAAGGTAAAAAAATCAACATTGCCTTAAAATAGTAACTGTGAAGGTTCTTATCTCAAGATAAAAATGGAATTTAATTTAATTCATAATGAAACACTTTATTCCATAAATAGTCATTGATGTCACATGGAAATAGAGACAGTTAGTTCATCTAGTTGAATAGTGAATTGGACATACATCTGGTCCAATATAAGGCCTAAAAACCTCTATGTCACAGCTTGAGAGCAAAATTGTATATATAGTGATTATTGATAACTAAATTAAAATTTTCTTTTTTATAAAATAAACTTTAGGTTTAAGGTAGAGAAAACTTTCAAATTTAAGAAACACTGATTAAAGTTTTTACATTTATCTTCTCCAAAATACACCAGTAAAATTCCAATCCATAATTTTTGGAATCCAAAACCTTATCTTAATTAACCATCTTGCTTGGTTTGATTTTTCATCACCTTTTTTCTAGGTCTACTTGTGGAATTTTACCGCATTGATTGCCTTATTTACCATAACAACATTTTCTAATTTGCTTGAATTACTTGTTGCCACATCAAGAATAGAAGACAAAAAGAAGTTAGACCATATTGTGTTTGACAAACTATACATTTTAATGAGCTTATCTTTTACTCCTATTTTAAATTAAATATAAGAAATTTTTTAAAAAGGCGGTGAGAGGAGTTTTCAAATCAAATATGAGATCATTTTTTAGGGGAATCAAATAGAAAACCGTTGATAATTTTATGTACTTTAATATAATTTTTTTGGTTGATACGTATGCAATATATTTGTATATCATTTGACTCAAATTGTATCACTCTTTTAGGGAAAAAGTGCATTTTAAACTAAAATTAACAATTGTCATTAAACAACTTTTATTTTATTTCTAAAACTTTTTTTATTAATTTGTAACCTTTTAATCTCAAAATAAGTCAAGTCAAATGGAGCTAAAAGTTCAATTAAATGTCTTAGGGTAGGGTTGACAAAAAACTGATAGTAAAATATTAAAATCAACATTGCATAGTACTATAGTAGGAACATTCAGTGTACTAGTTTAATTTCAACAAATAAGTCGATGTCAAGTGAGATTAAACTTGAAAAGGTACGTATAATAATATTAATATACCCATAAATTATTTATCTAAAAGTTTGTAAGCTGGGGAGGTGGAACATAGTATTATAAATTTTTGGTTCCTCTTTTCAAATATATATAGAGAATTTAATTTTGACGCACAAGACCAAAATTTAGAGTTAAAAATTGAATGGAATAAAATGGATTATAGTAGAATGCATTCCATCATATATCATCATCTCTATTTTATCATTCCCTCAAATGAAACATCTTATTTTTGTAATTACTATTTTATCCCTGATCTTTTTATTTGAACAGGCAGTGTGTCCTTTTCTCCACAGGTCTCACCTACGTTATTCTCCATAGTTGTCATTATCCTCTTGTGTGTCCTTGCTTTTTCTATTTCTGTTTTGTTCTGCATGTTTCTTGTGTGTTCCATTCTTCTTGTATTGCAAAAATTGTAACTGCTTTTATTCCCTACATTTATGACTCTTATTTAAGGCTGCATGTATGTACTTTCCTTTCATCACTCCCATTAACTTGGTTTATTTATTTTTTTCTATTTGTTGAATGATGGTAATTGATACATTTGGGTCTTGCAATACTAATGATTAGTGTGCTTAGTATTAAATGTTTTATTTTAGGGGGCTTAATATTAAATGCTATGGTTATGTCCGGTCTTGCAATAAAATTAGCGTGCTTCTAAATTGTTTTAATTGAAATAGAATTTATTTGATATGTTTTGTTAATTTTTGACATAATATTGTTATTAAAATAATGATAAAAATAGAATAAAATGATAAATAATATTTGTACAACCATTTAGAAACAATTTTTAGACAATTTTCTTTCTCATACACTCACTATGTTCATGCTCTCTCTCTTCATTTTTCTCTCTATAAAATGGTCGTACAAATATCATTATTCATAAAATAATTATAACTCATTACATTTACTTTCCAAATAATGAAAAGGTAATTTTGTTCAATTCCATCATAAAATAGTCGAACAATGAAATGAAATTTGTGTTCCGTTCAACTTGGAGCTTTGTTCTAACTTTAAATAGTCCCTACTAAGGGTCCGTTTGGTTCGAGAATTAGGAGGGGAGGGAAGGGGAGGGATTTTTACGGAGGGGAGGGGAGATATTTTAATTAAAAACGTGTTTGGTTCGCAAGGGGAGGGGGAGAGATTTTAAAATTATTTTACTGTTTTACCCTTAAACTTAATTAAATAAAAGAAACTACTTTATTTTACAATTTCAGAGACCAACCAATGACAAACATACATCTAAGCTGCTTATTTTATCTCAAACTGGCTCATATATTTTCCACAACAAGACATGAACCGGTGAATTAACATTAAAAAAAAAAGGATCAACAAGCAATAATAAGTTGAATTAAAATAAGATAATAATA
>Ga0228711_1000945_pt1 | contig 40064 bp, 30 predicted proteins | sample MedpolnodulmetaG_2_FD_177996 | JGI IMG/M metagenome (GOLD analysis project Ga0228711, IMG submission 177996) | Root nodule microbial communities from Medicago polymorpha collected in Santa Monica, California, United States - brown nodules | ecosystem: Host-associated > Plants > Roots > Nodule...
GAACTCACTCAGACTCTGAACTACTTCAGACTCTGAACCTGAGGACAGTTATCTAGAACGTAAAAGAAGAAGTTTCCAAAAACACAATTCAACCCCCCCTTCTTGTGGTTTTTCTCACCTTCATAATTGCTATACTATATTTATTCAGCCTTAACATTATTGTATAAATGTTAAATCAGTACCTCAGTAGATTCTATCAAATCCTCAATAGTCATTAGTTTGGTATTCAGCAATTCATCCGAGAGTTTAACAGCGCTTTGCGAAGTCATTTGACTGACACCATGTGTCATTTGGACATCATCCCCATTCACCCTACACACGGTGTTTTTTCCATCAACCAATTAAGTTGTATCCCAAAGTTAATATTTGCAAATTCAATCAGGTTATGATTTTGACCTAAATACCTTTCCTTGTAAGAGTTGACCTCATGTAGATCACCATTTAATATTAACTTGGTGCCAAAGAAAGCATTGGCAATTCCCATTGCACCTTAAAACCATAACAAATTATAACAAATTTTAGAAACATTTTCTACTTAAAATACAATTGATAGCAAAACATATAATAAGTATATACAAATGTTAATTAAACATCAATGACCCTTACCCTGGTACTTCCTTGTTTTGCAAAATTGCAAAATCAAGATCACATTCTCATTCTTATCGTGGGAATGGAAATACCTATCCATCATTTCAGCAAACTCACCCCATAAAGAACAATGCATTTTATTGTTCCTATAATCAAATTGAATTTCAATGTCACTTATCTTACAAACATAAACAATATACACACGTTTAGCATGTTAAAAACACTCTAAACTACCACTTACTCCAAATCCTCCAAAGTAAGATCCATCACTTTGCTTTTTCTACCATTCCTATTATTCTCTCTAATATCATCCTTTTCAATCACATGTCCGATAATATCTATAAGATTAAATCATGATATACGTTTTAAGATGGATATAACTGAAAAAATATGGCCCCCTTAATTTATACAAATCAGAAATGTTAAATTACCAATAATTTTCTCTTCTTGCACAGAGCTAAGCACATCCTTAAAAGCAATGAAATCAAAAACATTCTTGGGTATGTTAGTTGAGTTAACTTTGGTAAACTTAGAATTTCCCATCATGATAATCTTATACTTGTGTGTTGTTAGCTTATAAGCATTGTCATTAAAACCAACCATGACATTTTCAATCTTATATGTCGAGCCCTCTTGCACCATTTCTTTGATCATTGACACTAAGGATTTCCTAACTGTAGCATGGATCTTTCCACCCTGGAAAAAAAAATAGAAATATTATATAAGGATCAGGCAAACATGTACAACAATTCATAAAACTTATTTCAAAATAGGTATGCTGGTATTAAAATACAAACATAACAGACTAGCCTTCTCATCGACCAGTAGCAAATTCATAAATATGATCTCATTTGGGTGATCTTTGTAAGTTATGCACCACATGTGAGGTACACGGACTAAGAGTTTCAAATCCTTTTTTCCACCTGATATGTTTGCAATCTGAGTGATTTTTTCTGCCATTTTTCTCTTAAGTTGGTTATCTCTAATAGGCTTATAGATATAATATAACAACTACTTACTTAGAAAACTTGTTTCTATATATAATGGGCGTGACTACACTTAGAAAAAATGAAGTTTAATTATTGTTAGCTAAAAAATGACTATGTGACTTCTCTTCATTTAGTGGGCAGTGATTACTAATGAAGGATGAGGCAGCTGAGACTCTACCAATTAATGTTTTGCATGCTTAACTAAACTATAGCAACATAGGTTGAGGGCTCCATGCGGCATGGCTGCCCTGTTAATTAATTCCGCCTAAGTTCCAATGCTATGTCCCTCCAAAATTGCTATGAGCATACCTTGATACAATTGAAATGTGCAAATAAGCATTCATGACAACATTCTTGTTATATGCGTTGTCCCCCATGCCAAGGCTCCTCTATTAAATGTGCATGAATCTAGAATACTGTGAATATGATGTATGTGTACCAAGGCAAAAAGAATGTGCAGACAAAACAATTATTGCTTTTGTTTATAATAGATTGGATTTTGTACCACAACTAAGCTGATAGTTGGCGCAGCAATTGTCATAAATAGGGCCTCATAGCAAAATAATTTCCTTTTCCTACTACCAGTTAAGAATGACACTTCAATATATTAATATATTTTTAAATTTACTATTATAATATCATAAAAAATTACATTTTTTTTCTTTCTAAATTTCTAAAATCATTCACTTAAGTTCATAATATATATTAATATATTTTAAATGTACTACTATAATATCATAAAAATTTACGTATTAATTTATAAAAATTTACATATTAATTTACTATAATATCATATTAATTTCATTCACTTAAGTTTGAATATTTATTTCATTAATATAACCACAAATAATTCAAAATTATATCAGCAAGTTGGGATAGCAGATTGTTAAGTTCCATATAAATGATAAAGGTAAAAGGCATATTCGCCAATTTGTAGGTTTTGTGCAATGTAATCATCATAATATGAAAAATTAGGTGAAGTTCAACATCTGATTTGTGAGAAAATGTCTTATTTTTTACCAGATAAGCAATAATAGTGTAGGCTGCTTGCAAGTTGCCAAGAATGTGCAAATGTAAATGAAGAACAACCATAATAAAACTGCAGTGAATAGAACAAAACAATGAAACTTTCATTAAATTAAAATAGCACGTTACAATACTTGGAAAAAAAATCCATTGCTTCCATCAGAATGAAAATACAATACGACACTGAACGAAATGAAAATGCGGACACAATACTACGGAGACAAACTCAAACATAAAGACTCGACTAGAAACTCTTAAAACATAAAGGATGGAACACTAAACATCATTCCTACATAACATTATGACGCTTGATACAGATAAAAACAGTGTCATTCTTCCCAACCCTTGGAACACCAACTTTGATCTTTACTCCAATTGCAAGTCTACGCTCATCCACCAAACGACCCCAGCTGCCACCAATTTTGATATGATTATTTGGCCTTGTTCCGTACACAACAATACACCTCCAGGTATTTCCACAATCATCAATGACAACAACAGAAGTTGTTTTCTTACCCAATGCCAGTCTGCCAAAAGAATTGTAGGGAATCATCTACAACATAAATATAGGGCAATTAGTTTCAGTTATGGTTAACAAAAAATATACTATGGACAAATATCGAAAAAGTAAAAGAGGATCTTACCAAAAAGCCAGAAGTTACATCATACTTGGTTAGCTTGACCTCAGTGTTCAACTCAAAGTTACTTTCCTTGTGACGAAAAGTTAAGATTTCAGTTGTTATTGGGACATTCTAGTACACAAAATCTGGTGCAACAGGTTTTTCAATCTCAAAATGCATGGGAAGACTGAACGTAGGAGGCGTAACAAACAATCCAATCCTGTTTATAACATTAATACCGAACTGGCTTAAACCAAAAAAAACCATCAGCACCCAGCCGCCCATGCGTATGTCGTAAAAGTCGCGAATTGCATTGAATCCAGTGGTGAGATACACAGATCCGTTAATCCTTTCAACCAATATCTCAAATTGGTTATAGTTAGTGTCAATAAAGGTGACATAGGAACCTATCTGATCCCCAAAATCAGTTACAAACATCTTTGGCAACATCACAGCCCCCTGCGTGGACAAAACATCAATTATTTAGTATCATCTTACATACTAAAAGCTGATGTTATGCAAAAATTGATTAAGTGAATCGCTCACCTCATTAACATGGAATTCACAACAAACCGTCCTGTATTGAAGCCTCAACTGGTTCACAATCTTATCAACATCAGTTGTTGAATTTGGGTCCAGAGGAGCTGATAACAACATTAAAAAAATGAAAACAGTTTAGTGCACATCATCATATTTAAGCAAATGTAGTAGATAATAACAATGGAAAGTTATTAATTACTAACCCTTCAAGGTGTGGAGTGCAAGCAGAGTCTCAAATTTCCGGTAAGACATATTAAGTTAAGTATGATGTCAAAAAGAAACAATTAGAAAAGATGAGGAGGGCAGATATAGGCATGCGACATACACACATATATATACTGCAATTGCTTATAGTTTGCATGGGAAGTTGAAACATAAAGGCAATGCATTTATTGGAGTGGTTGGAATAACAAAGGTCACATTGATATACCATGTGCTTATAATTAGGAGGGAAATTCAAAATTCAAATAATGAAACAGCAACTAATGAATCCAAATAGCTTGCTAGGCACGATTTGGCAATTGCTTGACCTAATTGACTTTTAGAGTAAGTAAGATAATTGGATTGAGTCAAAGCTATTACATCTTTATCTAAAATCTTAAGACGTTATATATATATAAGTCTAAAATTATTTGATATGTTATTAATACTCACCAAGATTAATAGTTTATGTGTTTTTATTGAGCATCATTAATCTTGGTGGGACTCAACAATATCATTAATTATTTTAAATGGGTTCTACCATCATTAATTATTTTATACTTTTTTCAAGATTTGTTGTGTCTATATCTCTCTCCAAATGGAGGAAATGGAGACAATTGTAAATGGAGAGGATCTTGACTCCAATTTAAGACTTCCAACTAAAACGCAATAAAGAACCACTTTTGCTCCTCCACCAAGTCAAACTAGGTTATAATAGTATTGTTGATACTTACGGGTAAACCTTTAAACATTGATTGAATCATATTGGACTAGTTAAGAGGAGTAACATTTACTTGATCAGAAACCAAATAAAAATGATTTGGACACATACACGCTTTTTATTATTATTTTTTTTTTATATATCACTTTTGAAGTTTTACATGGAAAATATATATATCATGCAAAAGACAACTCTAAAGTTAACCGCATCTTAACTTTTCTTTTTCTGTCATTAATGGATGCAGTAAACAAAAACAAAAATCTTAATTTCTTTTTTTGTCGGAACTTTTTTTCGAAACAAGACCACCCTTAACAATTCAATTCTTTTTCAAATTTAAATATAAATCTATTCCAAAATTATAGAATATCTGAAAACTAATTATCTTTTAGATGAATATTTTTTAGTTAAAAGTTTTTCCTTAGTAATGTGATTTTATTTTAAAATTTATATTTAAAAACATATAAACTGAATTAAACTAAAACAAATATTTCATTTTTTTTGACAAATAAAACAAATATTTCATAATATATAAATTTACACACAACGAAATACTACCAAAGAAAAATGCGGATAGACATGAAAGTTAGTGCTTGTGTGTTTTCGTTAGTATAAAATAAAAGAAGTACTACTACAAAGCTTTCTCAAAAAATAAAAAAAGTACAAAAGAAAAAAGCATTGACTTTGGTATATTGAGGTAACAGTTGGAGAATAAAACATTACATAAAGTATTTTTTTTATCTTTAATTTTTTTAAGAGGTCAAAAGGAAAATAGATTAAATTAAAAACCTCTCTAATAAACAAAAGGAGATCCTAGAAAGGATAAAAAAAGTATACACAAATAGAACAAGCTAGAGAACTAGCCAAGCAAGGAGAACTAAATCATTATAAAACATTATAACCGAAACACTCCAATGGATTGAGACATCATGAATGAAATTTAAACAATGAGAGTGGTTTATGCATCTTTATCCACCATCAACTATAAAGCTTGATACGATCAAGAAGCTACTCTAGAGTTAATAATAGTAGAGGATGGGCAGTTTAATTCCGTTTGGTGGAATAATTTAATAAATTTAAAAAACGGGGCTAGTGGAGGTGTGTGGTGGTTTGATGATAATGTTGGGCGGGAGGTAGGCGACGGTGCCCATACTTTATTTTGGTGGGATCCTTGGATTGATGGGTTAGTTCTGAAGAATAGTTTTGGCCGCCTTTTTGATCTTGCTATTAATAAAATGGCAACGGTGGCTGAAATGTATTCGCTTGGGTGGGGGGAAGAGGGGGAAGCTTTGAAGTGGAGACGTCGTTTGTTTGCTTGGGAGGAGGAGAAGGTGCGGGAGTGTTGTGATATTTTAACCAATATTGTTTTGCAGCCTAATCATTCTGACAGGTGGATTTGGCACTTACATGCTTCCAGCAAATATACCGTCACTAGTGCTTATAACCATTTGCTAACACCAACTAGCAACAACTTGTCAGCAATTCATACGTCAGAAATCTGGAACAAGGAAGTGCCCCTGAAAATTAGTCTCTTTGCTTGGCGTCTATTGCGGGATCGTTTACCAACAACGGACAACCTAATTAAAAGACACATTTTACTTCCAAATGCTCAGTTATGCGTGGGTGGATGCGGTATGCTGGAGGATGCAAAACACTTATTCCTCTCTTGTGATTTTTTTGGTAAACTTTGGTATGGTATTTCTCATTGGCTTAGTTACCACATGGTGTTTCCTGAACATGTGCCAGACCATCTATATCAATTTGGCACCTTAGGAGGCTTTTCAAAAAACAATCGCTCCGCTTTTCAGCTTATATGGTTATCTTGTGTGTGGGTGATTTGGCTTGAAAGGAATGCTCGTGTTTTTCACCAATCAGAAGCTTCAATTACACAATTGCTAGATTAAGTTAAGCTTCAATCTTACTGGTGGCTAAAAGCAAATCGCCCTAGTTTTGTTTTCTCCTACCATTTTTGGTGGTTAAACCCTTTACCTTGTTTGGGAATTATTTTGTAACAGGGTAGATCTCTTTTTTAGTTTTCCTGTTTTGTTCCCTGTTTTTTGTTGTATTGTATTTGATACTCTTTCAGCTGAGTTTTCGGCACTCCTTGTGCTGAAATCTTCAGGCTTTCAGTAATATATTTCATTTTAGCTTCTTCAAAAAAAAAAATTTACTACCGAAGATTCGAGCACCGCGCTCATTCCACACTATTTAGATAGTAGCTAACCAAACAACTTGAAGACCCAGAGAGATGTCCTTCCTGAATGCGTGTGAACCATCAAATTGTGATGCATGCTAGACAACATCAGCTGAATTTGCCATTGAAATTCCTCACCACCCATAAATAAAATGTCAAATGCTACCGAAAAAATCACATTAAAAAAAGATAATTAAGAGTTTACTTTTTTTATCTTTTAAGCTCACAACTTCTAGAAAACGTCCTCTAAAAAAAACTTGTAGAAAATGTATTATTATTGGGGTGCGGATTTTTTTTTATGTCATTTTTCAAATTAGAGGCTCATAAGATTTTATTAAATGACAGTGGCGAGTCTTCGTGAGCTTAGCTCGGTTGATATGGACAATGCATAAAATATGTAAGGTCCGGGGTTCGAACCCCGACCACCACCAAAAAAATAATGACGGTGGCGACAACCCGAAATCCTATATAGTTAGTACGGTCTTTTGTTTTACTCAATTCATATTATTTTTTTAATTTGATTGTTGGACTATAAATTTATGTCATACATATCATCTATGTAAATATTTAAGTTTAAAATTATTTGATATGTTATTGATACCCACTAAGATTAAGAGTTGATGCGCTTTTATTGAGCATCATTAATCTTTGTGTGACTCAACAACATCATATCAAATGATTTTAGATCTGGGTAAAAAATTTATCGAGTAAAATAATATCAAGTGGTGTAACATTGATGTAAAATTACATCAGTGTAATTTGATTCATTATCATACACACACCATTTCATTTTCAAAAGCTTAATTACACCTCATACTCAAAATTTATAGTTTCATCCATGTTCAACATATTTTTTTTTTATGAGGAATGATATTTGTACAACCAATGTTATACAACTTTGGTGACAATCATTTTTCCTCTCTTCTTATTGAATAAAAACAATAGAGAAAAAAAAAGAGTAAAAACAGATGTGAGTATGAGAGAGAAGATTGTTCCAAAAGTTGTCAAAAAATGATTGTATAAATATCATTTCTCATTTTTTATATATAATTTGAATCTTCTAACTCGCATTTGACACACAAGCAAGGATGTCTCAATTCCAGAGTTGATATGCAAGAGCAACAAATTTATATACCATGTAGCCAGTACAAAAATATCATAGGATCATAACCTAAAAAGGGAAGGTCGAGGATTATCATAAACAATGCCCTAGATAAATGCCCGAAATGAAGGGGGAATTGTTTTTGCCATGACTTAGTATATAATAAAAATTCGATCCAGTTGCATTATTGTGTTGAGAGAGAGTCAATGTCAGTGCCTTGAGTTTGGATTGTCTTGATGGAAGAGTAGAATATGGGGACCTCTTTGAGAAAGACTCCCATTGATATATAGAAACTCAGATTCCTTATATAATTGTAATAACCGGCCAGCAGCTACAATTATTGCTATTTTGAGGACCCTTTTAGAAAAAACAATATCTATGTCCATGTTCATAACTCATAAGGACCATCAGTAAATTAAGACAGATATGTCTTTTTTCTAGTACTAACAAAGTATGTCAATTGACTGAGAGAAAAATGAATGGTTCCCACCGCATTGGTCCCTCCATCCACGTGGTTTGAGCTAGAATTGAAAGACTCATCACCTAAATTATATTTCCATTGCATTAAATGTAAAGCATAAAATGGATATATGTTAACGAGATAGACTTATTTAGAGATAAAAATGTTAAATTGACGACTGGAGTGACCACACTATTTTGGTAGGTGTGATAATAATGTTATCTTTTTAATATTCTTTTAAACACTCGTTCTTTTACGGTGAGTTCAGTCATTTTATGTTAAATATATTTTTAAAATATGAGACTTACATAAATTTTACTCAATAAAAAAATGAGTAAAATTTAAAGCATATATAGACCAAAATTTGTAAAAAACGATCACCATACAAAATTCAGTCTCTACGTATATAGACCAAAATATTTTGTCACTAAATAAAGAATTTTTAATTGTAACAAAAAATAAATAAAGCATTTCTATGTTTTAATTGCATTATTTGGTGGGCTGGTTTAAATTCTTTTAGATTGCATTATTGCAATGTATAATGTATTCTTTTTTACTAATTAATAATCAACGATGTATAATATTTTTAATGGATTTTTTTTTTGTCTAGTAGCCTAGTGGCTAGAGCTCACGCAATTAAATGTGGAGAAGTGGGGTGTTTGAGGTTCGAACCCCGGCCCCTGCATAAATTATGCAATGTCCTTATCAACTGAGCTAAGTTCATGGGGACTAATCCATTTTAATTTACTTATAAAAGAAGATCATGAAGTCTTCGGGAGATTAGCTCAGTTGATAGAGACAAATGCATAATTTATGCAAGTGTTGGGGTTTAAACCCTAAACACTACACTTCTTTATCTTTAAAATGTGTGAGCTTCAGCCACTATGTTACCTAAAAAAAAGATCATGAAGATTGTTTCCATCAAATATACTAGATATGGTAGAAATTAAGCAATAACATTTGTATTTAGGTGAAGTGAGTTTTGAGCACAATAACAAGGAAATGGTAAACTAGAGGTGTGTAGAGATACTTTGAATCGTGATAAGGATAGTTTGTCTCACTGGTTTGTGGCATACACACAATGTAGACCCCTCTGAGATCTCTCTCTCTCTCTCTCTCTTTAGGGTGGCACTCACGGGTACGGCATAGCCCGTAAATGTTACTTCAACGTAAGTCACATATGGCGATTCATCATTCAAATTGTTTTTTTTTCCGTTACTTTCATCATTCAATTCAATTCAATATAGAATATAGAAATTTCAAATGATAAAACCTGAGTAAAATGCATCAATCCTTTCTAAACGGGTATCTTGAATTTGCAGAGTAAGTACAATGTCCTAAAAATATTTGATATGCTGAAACATAGATTCGAATTTGCAATTCAATTCGTTGTTTGCTAAAAATGATTTCTTGAATTTGAATGAAGCAATTAGATGAGACTGAAAACATGTGGTGGTCTAATATTCGAAATTTATTATTTATTATTGTTGTTGTTATAGTCAACTACTATTAATAGTTTTGTGTTTACCCCAAATGTTTTAACTGTTACACTACATTGGTCATTTTTGCCGAGTGATATAACCAAGTAATTTCTAAATTGGTCATAAACATGTTCATAGAGTGATATGTCAAAGTAGCCTTTAACTTTCTAGAACGCTCATAAATAAGTTTATGAGATTAATTATGAATGTTAATAAACTGTAAAATTGATCCTTATAATTAACCACACACTATCGATTATGTCTTTATATATTAACAATTTACTATCAATTTGATCTCTATGTTTAACCACTTATTATCAAAAACACACTTCAAAAAGGATAAATATGAATAAAATTTAACATGTGTTGAAATATTCATAATTTCATGGACTTATTTAAAAGCGTCCTACAAAGTCAAATTTGTAGTTTATGCATATCTTGCTTGTGCTCTTGTGATAATCACATTATGTATCTTATGTGGCTTGCAACCCACATGAAGTTCCCTCTGCACATGCCCTTGTGTTTGGCTCAAACTTGTGTTAGACCTAATTGTTTATTGAGCAATGATATTTGAACAACCATTTGCTTACAATTTTGATGACAACCTTTTGTCAAAAAAAAAAAACTTTGATGACAACCTCATTTTTCTCTTTTCTCATTGGTTAAAAACAATGGAGAGAGAAAAGGGAAGAGAGAGAATAAGAATATAATATGAGTATGAGAGAGAAAGTTGTCATGAAATAGTTGTACAAATATCATTTCTCTTGTTTATTATAGAGGGCAACTGTGGCTTGTGGGTGTCGGGGGAACAAACAATCATGTTCCATTGTTTGCAATTTGTGTTTTCTTTAATCTTTTGTTACTATTTGACGTTCTAAGAATTGATATCAGTCTATTAGATGATGAATAACCATGGTGCAAAATTCGAGGTGACATGGTTCGATGGGACGGGTAATTTTTTATCATGGCAAAGGCGGGTTAAAAATATGTTGGCTCGACAAAGTTTATAAAAGGCACTACGTGAGATGAAACTCATAGACATGGATGACAATTATTTGGTTGAGATGTATGAGAAGGCCGCAAGATTGATACATCTATGTGTTTCAGACGAGATGGTGTATCATATATCCTGAACTTAACGACTCTGAAGGAGGTTGGAGATAAATTAGCGAATCAGTATATTTCCAAGACGATGATGAACAAATTCTTGATGAAGTAGCGACTATACAGTCTGAGGATGCATGAATGATCAAATTTTTTGCTGATGAACAAACTCTTCATGAAGATCCGACTATACAGTCTAAGGATGTAGGAAGGATCTGATTTGCAACAACATGTCAATGTCTTCGATAACATAATCACTGAACTGGTAAAGCTCGAGGTGATGATCGATGACGAAGAAAAGGGAATTATTTTGTTGTGTTCGTTACCATGTTTAAATGACTACTCGGTGACTACTCTTATCTACTAGAAAGACAATATTGACCTCCATATTATTACGGCTACACTCTATACTTAGAGATAACTCTAATTATTTTAGAGTGAAGAAAAGTGCACTCTTCGAGTGAGTGTTAACTCCTATAGAGAAACGTGAAGAGAAACCGGAGAAGAAAGTGAAACCTAGTTATTATTCAACATATCCGAATTGGTTCAATGTCACATCATATATAGTCAATTTTGATTCTTGACACAACAATTTGCATAATCATAGAAAAGAGAAATAACAAAATCTTAAATTTAAGAAAGGGAAATAACTAAATGTAATTAAGTACAACAACTCTACTTGCTCACAAAATCATTCATCTAAAGAAGTCGTATATCTAGTGAGTGATGGTGTATTCAATATGATTATACAACAGCAAGAACATACTTCTCATATGAGAAAAATAATACTATAGAAAACTAAGTAGTAGGGTCAAATGCCTCGTCTCCGGATAGACCGGATAATTTATTTATTTTTTGAAGAGAAGACCACATAATTAATGATCAGTCATGCTTGCTTTCTACCAATTATTTGATAAATTATCACGGAAACAAGATATACATTATCTGTTAAGTGGAAGGGGAGAAAATACAGCGGTCAATTTGTCTACCAACAACATCATCCTTCCTCACATCACATCCCTATAATTAAGTGACAAAAATAGCTTCAACTCACAAACAATATTTCTCTTTCTCTTCATACATATCCATTACGCATATTAATCAACAACAAAAAATATCCATTACACCTTTCAAATTTCATTAATAAATATTACAAAAAATTCACGAGCATTCTTGATTTCATTTTATATTTATAAAAAAATAAAATCAAAATTCAAAAAAACGCCATCCACAAGCCTAATATATTATATACTATTCTTATATAGAAGTACCTTCCAAAAATAATAATATTATATAGTAGATGCATAGTGAGAGTGCAGGGCAAAACTCTGCAAGTAGCACACTTACAAACAAAAATCATAAGTTGTGGCTGAAAGAGATCCAAGCTAGTTTCTTCTTCCAAACACTCCCTTGCCGCTTCCTAAAAAGGCAACATTACCATTTTCAAAGTCCATTAAGGAGAGCACTAGTTCCATCTCTTTCACAAGAAAACTAAACCTTAATTGGGTGCAAAAAATCAAAAACATTCCTACCCTAGCTACTAGCTAGCATGTAAGTACTCTTTTATTATATAGTTTATGATAATTTATAACTATAGTTTCTTTAAATATAATTCATCACTTTATTATTATTAATGTATTATTATAGTTAGAATTATATCCTAAGGTTGTTGATCTATTATTTTTTGTGTTTATAGTGTGTGGAAATTCATCAAGGAACTAGCCAAATAGGATTACCATGCTAGCAGTGGCACCATTGAGTAGCATTAGAGATGAAAGCCAAAGAGAAATGGAGGAGAATTTATCAATTGAGACATGTGACTTTGCTGATCTTTCTGAAGGGAACTTATTGGAAAGCATCAATTTCGAATTCGATGATGATTTCTTCGTATGCTTCAACGACGGAGATGTGTTACCGGATCTTGAGATGGACCCGGAAATGCTTGCTGAATTCTCCCTCAGCAGCGGTGAGGAATCGGATATAAATTCATCGGGCGCAAATAGCAAATCTTGTAATGATGGGAACATGGTTAGTATTGAGAGAAAATTACAAGATGAAGAGAAAGTAGTTTCTTCTTCAGATTCAGGTTCGAGTCGTGTGGAAGAGATAATTAGCAAAAGAGATGAATCCGTTGTGCCGAATCCATTGCCTAAGCAAGGTGAGAATGGAAGAAAATCATCATCTCAATCAAAGAATAATCCTCATGGGAAGAGAAAAGTGAAGGTGAGTTGCTATATATATTTGCTATTTAATTTGGTATATGTTTTTTAATTAGTTACAAACCCTTTTACTTAATTTTCTTTTCTTTTCAAAAGACCCTTTGTTCATTGTTTATTATAAGAAATTGAACTTCTTATCCGGAGTTTACAACGCTTACACAATCTGCGCACTAACCACTTGCACTAGGTTTTTTCTCCTTCTTTGAGAACATGGCAATACCTTATGATTTAGGTAATATGAAGTTCATGTGAAGCTGAGCTAACCTTGAATGATCTGTCGCCATCTTTATATTTAGTCTTACCAAGTTTTTGAATGTAAAAGAACTCACGGGTATACTGTAAGCAAGAGAGATATATATCTCATAACCTTGTTGGATAACTATTTTTGGAAGTTTTTTTTTTGTTGTAAATTAAGCTATTTTTAGAATAACTCCTTACAATTTTAGAGAGTTAATCACTCTCAACATATATTATACAATTTTGAAAATAGATTTTGTTGTAATTGTGTGATAAGATAAATCTCAGTCAGTCAATTTAAATTAACAGATATACCATCTAACTTTGAAATTGATTGTTTAATCTAGACATTCTGATCTCGAATCAATGATCGAGATCTATGGATTATCTCCTAGGAGTTGTTTTTTCTTGTTCTTCTTTTGTTTGTTTGTTCCATGCATAATAGGTTAGAGTACCCCTTAGATTCACCATTCAAAAAATAATGACCAAGATCTATTACTCCATGAACCAATAATAGGAAATTCAAGTTCCTACGAATCCGGAGGCTCGATTCTGAAAGTGAAAATAGACTCGTAATAAAATAAAAATGTTTTTTTTTTTAAAAAAAACAATGTTCTATTTAAAAATTTTAAAAGATTAGAGTCGGTACCAATTTAGTTGGGAGCCACTCTTTTTTATGTCATTTGTTCTTACCTTATAAAAAAATTAAAAAATAAATACAAGGTGCCGTATATATGATGTACACCCAAAGGTGAAAATCACTACCGTATACATGAGGAACCTCAAACCACCATCCAAAAAAACATCCACCTAACACCAAAAGCAAGATGACCCAATTCTAATAGGCCTAAAACAAGACAACAGAAAAGGAAGTGGAAACGTGGGAAGTAGTGAGCTAGTACTTAGTAATACTACTGGGTTATAAATTTTTTTTTGAGGTTCATACCTTGAGGAAACCCAGTTCCATCGAGCGGTTTGCACACCCTAATATCCGACCCTGTTAAAAATCCCATTACATATCTAAATAACTAATGTCCCAGTACAAAATATATTCACACAATTTGACAGTTTGTTATTAAATTTGCCGGATTTGTACTTATAGCGTATGATATAAATAATGATGTGTTTGTGTTTGTTGTTGGGTTGTATGAATCAGGTGGATTGGACCCCAGAATTGCACAGAAGATTCGTACAAGCAGTAGAGCAGCTAGGTGTGGATAAAGCTGTACCTTCAAGAATTTTGGAAATTATGGGAATTGACTGCCTCACCCGCCATAACATCGCCAGCCACCTTCAAGTATATATTCATTTTCATCCTCTCTTTAATTTCAAACCTCAATATACTAAAAAAAGTGTTATTTTGAATCTATTTCTCTAGTAAATGATCGAGCTTGTTTTAATTTTCTTTTGATATTATGATAGAAATTTACGTAAATTTATGCATGTAACGGGAAAAAAAATCTACGTAAATTAAATTGTTGGTTAGAGCTTAGATTTAAAACATAGATACATGAAGAAAAAAAACCTGAGTTAATTATAGTTGATTTATTTTAGCCAGGGAAGATTAAATTCTAAAATTAAATATTGGATTTTGAACGTATATATGCAGAAATATAGATCGCATAGGAAACATTTGTTAGCACGTGAAGCTGAAGCAGCAAGCTGGAGTCAAAGGAGGCAATTGTTTGGAACAAATAGAGGAGTTGGAGGAAAAAGAGATATTGTGAATCATTGGGTTGCACCAACCATGGGTTTCCCTCCCGTGCCACCAGTACACCATTTTAGACCTTTACATGTATGGGGACACCATCCCGTGGATCAGTCATTTATGCATATGTGGCCTAAATATTCGCCGCACCAGCCATCGGCTAATTGGGCACCTGCACGCCCGGCTCCACCTCCTAACGCTTCGTATTGGCACCAACGGGTAAGTAATTTAAGTTTCAAATGCGTAGCTCAAGTTGTTGAACTATTAAACTCAAAAGAGATCCAAAATTCTGATGATATATAAACAATTAAGAGTTTTATATATTAAAAAAGTTATTTAATTTGAGCTAGCAAACCCTAAGTTAATTGGATAGTAAACAAAAAAACTAACTTTTCTTTGGACCGGAGACATAAAATTAGTTAGTAGATGCTTAATAACGGATTCAAATCATAATCAGTTAAAACCTACTAAACCTACAATGAGGAGTATCAAAATGTGGAACCACATTCAAATCTCTCCATTTTTTTTTGTTGGTGGTCAACATTTAAACTCCGAACCTTGCATATATTATGTATTATCCATACTAACTGAGTTAAGTTCACGAGAACATCTCTTTATTGTCAACATCATAGAAGTTGTAGAGAAGATAAAAAAATATAAGCTAGAAAAAAATGTTACAAGCACTCTCAAACATGATTAACATACTTTATATGCTTAGACTTAAATTCACCAAAAGCTTGGATTCATATTCTCTCTCCTTTGGTGCATCACTAATGATCCAAATATAGCATTTTAGGGGGGAAAAGTTAAACAGTTAGTTTGAGAATTTTTTTTGTTGAGGTGTTATATTTCATCAGGAGAAAAAAACAAGTTATCTTAATAACTTTTGTTTAGAAAAAGTTATCGTGATTACTTAAAATAAACAGCATAGAAAACGACCAATCTCCTAATTCCCTATTTCATTTTATTTGTCTAAATAGTTTCTTTTTTTTTTTTGTGTAGGCTCCAAATGCACCAACCGCAGGAACACCGTGCTTTCCACAGCCTCTGACAACAACGGTAACTATTCACGTTACTCTTTTGTATTTACTAGAGTTGTCTTCTACTTCCAAATTTGGATTCTTATGTGAATTTACTTACACCACAAACAATGTCATTTTTGTTACTCACAAAAGTCATGCGTTATTTAACTTATTCATATTATTGAGGAAATTAATTCATAAATACTATAAAATGCAGAGATTTGGCTCTCCAACTGTTCCAGGCATTCCACCACCCCATGCCATGTATCAATTAGATCCCGGTGCTGTCGTCCCCGCCGGTCAACCATCTCCTCAGCCGCTCTTAGACTTCCATCCGGTAATTTTTCTTTTCTTTTTTTATGTAAAGTTTTTAGAAAAACTATTCTTTATAATCTATGAGAAAACTATTAAAAAAAATTGGGTTCTTATTGCTTTGAAAATAAATCTAATTTTTTTATTGGAAAACACTATTTTTTAATAAGTTTTAATAAAATATTATATTTATTCTCTATCCTCGAATTGGTAGGATCACAATGACAATTTTTATATTATGATTTGGTTTAATTATTTCTTCCATCCCGTCATTTTCTTGCTTGTCTCTCTCTATCCTCCTCTCTCTTTCTCCAAAACACACAGCATGCATTCACAACGCATTATTGTTCGTCCGTGTCTATAAATACAACCTTTTATTTTGTTGTTTTTCGTATCTTTCTTACCAGAAGTTAATTTCACGTTTTGATAGTAACTTAGTCAAATTTTTGCTCAAAAAAAAGTAACTTAGTCAAATTTTATGAAGAGAATAATATTAAAATATTGCATGCGTAATGTGTACGTTGTATTTTTGTTTTAACAGTCAAAAGAGAGCATCGACGCAGCTATTAGTGATGTATTATCAAAACCATATTTACCGTTGCCTCTTGGCCTTAAAGCTCCAGGACTTGAAGGTGTGATGGGTGAATTACAGAAACAAGGAATTCCAAATATTCCACCATCTTGTGCTTGAATAGGAGAGGATGTTTTTGGTTCTTTGCACAAGGTCACGAAACCCTAATTCGACGAATTTTCATATTCTCACTTCTTTTTGTTTGTTTGAGCAAAAAGATAGACAATAATATATATTAAAGAACTTCCTTTGTTCATATGCCATACTGTCTAGTAGACCAACATAAAAAGTTTAACTCGAGCTTTTGCTATATATTATTAACATAATGTGAAATATGTGGGATTATAAGGCTCTGATTTTTGTATTGGCCGAGGAAGATGATATTAATGAGACTAATAATGTGAGGAACATCAGTACTAAAGTACTTTAAGTGAAATGTTCTTAATTATTTCATTGAAATTTTAGCAATTGATTTGCATGTTATTTGTATTTTTTTGTTTTATAAGACTGTGTGTATACTTTAAAAATTGCTATTAAAATTTCTTCAAACCTAAAATTTTCTTGGAAGTATACTTTCCGATTCTATTGAGATATTTTTCTGGAAATTAGCTTTCCAAAGCCATAAAAATATTTTCAGAAAATTATTTATAGATTTATTTCCCAAGAATTTATACATATACTATTTCTCCAAATCAATCGGCTTTCTTCAAGAGTAGAAAAGTAGCTATTGGATGATGATGTCGTAAATGAAATCATTGATCAAACAAATATGGGAGTGAGTGACTTGTTTTGAAAGTCGACTACAAAAAGCTTACGATTTTGTCACTTGGGGGTTTTTAAATTATACGATGAGGATGTTAGGTTTTGATGGTAAGTAGATATCTTGGATTTGGGTATATACGTGTTTTTTCATATGGGTATCCTGTTAGTGTTGGTTAATTAGAACACTACAATGAAGGTAAATATTCAAAGAGGGCTCAAGTAAGGTGACCATCTCACGCTCTTTCATGGTTTTACTACCGGTGGATAGTTGAGTAGCTTTATATAAGGCAGGCTGAGGCCCTAAATAGTTTACATGGATTTTTGTTGGGTAAATCGAGCTTGATGATCGTCCATTTAAAATATGGAGATAATAATTAATACGTTTAAGTGTGGAGAATATGGGGTCTTTGATGAAAATCATTCACTGTTTCGAACTCACTTTAGGCCTAAGAGTTAATTTCTCCAAGAACAGGTAAATTGGGGCATGTATATGTTTTCTTGTATGGAAATCCGGTCGTTATTGGTGAATGAGATCCTCATATTAAAACCCTCTGCATGAGGTTTATGGGTCTTGGAGGAAGAAGTATCTTAGCCATGGGGAAAAATATTATTTTTTAAACATAGTAACATTTTTTTCTATCTTTGGTACCTTAAGATGCAGCATATAAAGGTTTGGAAACTCAACTTCTTGATGTACAGATGATTCATCTAGATTATGATGAAAGGTAGAAAGAAAATTCCTTGGGCCTATTGATCTAATGTGTGTAATTCTAAGAAGGTTAGTTTGATAAATGTCAAGGATCTACATGTTCTAAATTTGAGTTTGTTAGGAAGATGTAGATGACAAACCCTTATGTAGTGGTTTTGCACTTTTGGTGATGAGAGGTGTTGGTTGTGATGGGATTTGGGTTGGACTTAGATTTTGACTGGTTTCTAATTTGATTTACCTTTGCACTAGATAAGGCACTAATTCATCGAAACCTTGTTCGGTGTTGGTTCCTTCGAGGCATAGATAAATACTTTTGTGTGTTTTGTTGTTCCTCTCAATAGTGGGTAAATCATTTGTTTGTGACTTGTGATTTCTACTAGCATGTGAGGTTATAGTGTTTTTATGTGGCTTGGGTGGTGGTTGGTAATACGACCAGAGTTATTTGGTTTTTCTTACTTTTTTGCTCCATTAATAGGAGTTGGAAAGAATAACAAAGATAAACATTGGTATGAATTTATGGTTGGCGCAGTGGTTAGATAATCTTCTAATCTCCTAGCAGGCGTGGGTTTGATCCTCCGCTACCCTTTTTTTTTAGAAATGATAACTAGACATCAAAATACAAACACAAATTTGACATTAAACACTGTTCACCGTATGTTTATACGGTATTTATACATCAAGTTTTTTTTTTTCCTTTTGTCTTTTCCTCTTATGTGACACTCTCTCCACCATGTCTCTCTCACCACCGCCCGACCACCGTCTTCTCCGATCAGCTCAGATCTGACCACTGACCACCACAACCAACAACGAGCGTCCTTCTTCCCTCTTTTGCAAAAGCCCTACAATTCAGATTCGAACACCGACCGAATCTGAAAGAGATTTGGCTATGTCAGCGCACAGGTTAAGCTCAACGACATGGTTGTGGGTGTGGTTGTTCTTGCAAGGAAGAAGGGTGGTTGAAGACAAGGACGATAGGATGGTTGGTGGTGAGGATTTTGGTGGGTCAAATACGATGGAGAAGAAAGAGAATGGAGAAGATGATTGCAAGGGTTTTAGGGATTTTACAAAACTACCCTATTTTATGGATGAAATGTCAAAACTACCCACGGTGTTGTATTTGTGTCCAATATTATGTGTTCATTTATCATTTCTCTTTTTTTTTTATATTTCTATATTGCATTGATAATATTTTATTCAAAAAAAAATGTTCCTATAGGAACTTGACTTCCATCCCCCATGTTGTATTCAAGCAAATGAACCACTATACATGTTCATAATTTTGCTAATTTCTTGAAACTATTTAATATATATTCTACAAATATTTGACACCCCCAACAAAAAAACTCAAGATCTATCAGTGATTTTATGATGTACTTGGAGTTATAAAATGATGTAATTTTCTTTGACAAGTTTTTGTGTTTTTAGCAAGTAGTGGAGTAGAATATGTTCTCCTTTCGATATTGATTTTTGAGCAAAACCTACATATCCTCGTGTACCTTTTGTTGTATGCATGTTATTTCACAGACGTTGTTGTATCTTGCAAGTGGAGACTGGGATCAGCGTTGATGAGGAAGAAACGAAGGCGAAGGGATGAAGGTGGGGGGACACAAAAATGCGAGGGTGTGAGAGGCTGAAAGAAATAGGGTGGGGAGTTCGATGGATGTGAAAAAATGAAGGTTGTATATAGCAATTGGCAACATGTAATGGAGAACAAACTTTGGTGGTATTACAATTAGCAAATGATTTTTTATTTTTTTTGTCAAAACAATTAGCAAATGGATGATGGTTGAACAATACATTTGGAAATGAGCTACACAAAACATATACGCCCGAGAGTTTAACCAATATGAATATCATGTGGAGGCTACTTTCTCACCTCCAATATAAGTTAGATGTATACACTTGGATTTTTTTTTAAAAACTTTTATCGTTTTGAATGTATTGTCATATATACCTTTTCTTTTTAAAATAATCAGATTGTTTGTGCAATTCAAATACGTAATTTCAGAACATGGAGAATATTTCAGAACATGGAAAAATTATTAAACTTTTATCGTTTTGAATGTGCAATGGTGGAGGAAAGCAGCGCGTATATCCCATGCTCCCGTTTTTAAAAACTTAGTTTTGGGATGGATGAAAACCTCGAAGTATTTATTTAATCAAGTAATTAGGTTCAAGTGGTTAATATCGAGGAGAACTTGAGTTTGATTTTGAATGAAACAATTTTTTATCAGACTTCTTATCTTCCGGCCAAACTCCAGATTATCATATCCATTTCCCTAAGAACTAGACAACTAACATAAAAAAAACCTCTTTTGTTTTGTGTAAATCGAGTATCTTCTACATATAACTGCGGAGACTAATATTGATTTTTCGATGTAAGTATTAATGGGTAAAAGGCTAACGTTTATAAATTTGTAGGCCGAAGACAAAGAGTAACCTATTGTCAAAACAATTGTAAAGATAATGGGTAAAAATCATTTTTTTTTCACCCCATAATAAAGAAAAAAGTCTACTCAAATTTCAAAATCTGAAAATTACATAGACATTTGCGTAAAAAATAAATAAAATAGGGTGCGGAAGAAATGTGTAGGCTTTGAAAAATAATACCCAAAATTGATTAGGATGTAGCCCATTTCAACAAACGATTGAAATGTAACCCATTTAGGGCACTATATTATCTCATGAATATACTTATAATAACATAACCAAAATAAAAATAAAAATCGATTTTTCTTTAAAACAGGCAATATTTATAAAAAAAATTAAATAATATTAATAATTGTTATTTGTTAGTATTATGTTTTTTTTTTAGGAAAATTTGTTAGTATTATGTTGAGAGTCAAGTTAATAATAATAATTAGTGATATTAAAAAATGAAATCTTTTTCAAATTGGACACGTCATTTTGCGCTAAATTTAATTATTTTGTATATGTTTAGTTGTAGTTTTGGTCCTATTTTTATTTTTTTTGGTACAAAAGTTTTGGTCCTATTACTTTTATTCACTTGTGAAATTGGTCATCCATTTTGAAAACAACCTGTTTTGGTCACTCTTTTTTTTTTTTTTGAACTTAAATTATGATGTGTTATATTTTAAATAATGTCACATACAATCCGATGATGTGGAATGAACATCAATAAAATTATATCCTTTAAAAACTTCACTTTTCAGCTTTAGAAAATATTCAAATGAATATTTTATATCATGAGACTGTATATTACGCTATTTAAAACATATTACATGATTATTTTTTAGTTTAGAAATTTGATGAAAGGATCTGTTCAAAACTGAATTTTAAAATGGGGAATCGACTCTGTGGGTAGGTAATAATAGAGATGCTATAATTGTAATTAGATTATTGACGATTAGGGGTGTTCAAAACCGAACCAATCGAATAGAAAAACTGTAGACCGAATCAATCGAAATCAAAACTGTAAAAAACTGCATTTAGTTTGGATGTATTCAGATCACTTTTTTACTCAACTAAATGGTTTCGCTTTGTGGTTTTTATTTTATCAACCGAACCAAACCAAATCAAACCGCAACATAACAAAAATGTTAATTGAACTTATGTCACATAAACCAATACTAATAGAAACTTTCAAAAATTGATATATTTTGTCTCTTGTTAAGTTTCTTCTTGATTTTTTATTTAAAAAATATATTTATGTACTACTTGAAATTTTATACAATGATAAAATCTAAATGTTTTACATATCTTACATAATAGAATTATTTTTTGTTCACTTTTTAAATTTCGTTTATATTGTTTGGTGAAAATAAAATTGTAATGTTGGATGAAATTTAAAATATTGTCGAAAACATTGGAGGAAATATGTTGTGTTATAACTTTTTAACTTGATTTTAATGTTGGAAACAAAAAATTGTATTGTCTCGAAAAAAACTGCACATCCGAACCGCATTGGTTTGGTTTAATTTGGTGCAAATTTTATTTTAAAAGTCAACCGAACCAAACTGCATGTTTTTTTATCTTGCGGATTGGATGAATTTTAACTTCAAAACTGAACTAAACCGCCCTGCGAACACCCCTATTGATGACATTGCACAGGTGTTTATTGTTTTACATTTTTAAGATTGAAAAAAAAAAAATCAAAGCATAACCAAATAACATCTTGAGTTTGTATTTGGTGGAAACTTAACTAAATACTTATTTATAAATTATTTCTGAAATTTTATTGAAAATGAGATAAGGTGAAAAAATTGTAAGGATGCCATAAATGATAAATTAGGTCGTCTATCAAATGAGCATCACTCAATAGTTAAGAGAAATGATATTTATACAACCAATTTATAAGAATTTTTTATATAATTCTTTCTTTCATGCTTTTATTGTACTCTTACTCTCTTCATTGTTTTGATTTTCATGCTAATACCTAGTTTGTTTTTTGTATTTTTTTTCCTTACTGTGATTGTTCAAATAACATGCTTAATAGTTAAATGACTTAAGCGATCAAAGTCAAAATGTACACCCACTCACCCCAAAAGGTATGTTCTTTAGGTACTTCTAAATGTCCCCATTCTGCCTTTGTTTTTCAACTGTTCTCCCGCTAATCATGCCACAGTATCCAAAGCAAAAAAACTATTCCTTCAACATCACTCCAAAACAAATCAAATATCAAAATTCAAAAGTGCAAACGTGCTTTTAACCAATCATGCCGTTCATTGAGCTAACTTATTATTTCTTTATAAAAACATAGACAGCATTTCTGTATGCAACTTTAATTGTTAATCTAAAAGCTAAGAAGACAATGTCATTGATTATATTTTAAGCAAAATGTCTCACACAGCAGTTAAATGCTTTAAGCATTGGTGGCTACTTACAAGCCCACATTGGTTAGTGAGTGTAACTAATTTGGTTCAAATAGACCACTCGATAAATAATTAACCTTACTAGAAATGACCGCACCGTTTGCTTTTGGTTCATGCATATTAAACTTGTAGGGCATTGCATGAACATTTATCATCATCAAAGTAAACATGTGTGTTGCACAATACACAAACTCTAATTCACACTTGAACAAAATAAGTGCTAGAGTGACCACATAGAGGGACTCAGATTTTATGTTAAGAGAATTATGTATTTGTCAAAATTATCTAACTTGGATCAGATTAAAATTGAGTATAATGAATTCAAAATACAACGTTTTTTATGACCAAATGTTAATAATTAGTTTGTTAGGGGGAGGGCAAATGTTAGTACTAGTAGCCGATATTGAATTCTGAACGCGTCTCAACTTAAACCATTGGATTACTCTTTTCGAGTCATAATACAAAATTGAAAAGTGAATTGTTCAATTTTAATCTGACAGTTCAGAGATTGGCAATTGCATGATTGTGTAATTGTACAATCTGATAGTTCACACTCCCACTAACAATTGTCTTCCGTCTTTCCCTCCCTTTTTCCCCCACAAACATTTACATTATAGTTACCTAACAAACTATAAATACAAAGAATTGTGGTAGGCCCTCCAAACAATTTTGAATTCAAATAATAAAAGAGTGACAAGTTAAAAGAAAAAGCATAAACTGTCATTTTTTGACTATGTTTGCCCTACACAACCTATCTTTATGTCACCCATGCTGACCTTCCAAAACCTTGCACATGCATATCATGACCTTATAAGTCATTAATTTTCCTATACCATACCCCACATTCACTTACCCTTCCACAATCCTCGCATAATTTACTGGTCTTTTGATCTATAAAATGACCCTAACAATTTGATTCGCTTAACAGTCATAGCTCATTGTCTGTTCTATTCTGTTTTGTTCCATTTCACACACACTATGGCTTCTCTTGCAAACCAAGTCTCTTTCTTTTTCTTGTTGGTACTTTTCCTCTCACCCCAAATTCAAGCTAGACAAAACAAGTTATTTAGCTTCTTTACTCATTCCAAAACCACTAACAATGTTGAAGATCCTCAATTACCTCAATCTCCAGCCCCGGCACCAGCACCGACACAAGAACCTGCATCAGCACCGGGACAAGAACCGGCAGTCGCACCAGAGATTGTATCAACTACTCTACCATCAGGACCAGCTCCAGAACCTCAATTTTTAGTCGAAACGGGAAACGGCTACGGTCTCTATGGCATTGATTCTAGCCAATATTCTCCAACCAAGGAAACTCCAAAAACAACATTAACAGATTTTGAAGATGAGCTTCTCAATGAAGACTTCAATGATAACAAGCTTCTCAATGAAGACTTGAATGATAATAAAAGCTACAAAAAAGGATATCCTCAAACAAACTTCCACAACAACAATGAAGTGTACACAAAAAACTACAACAATGAAGAGAATAAGAACAGTTACAACAGCTACAATGGAAAGGAGTTTTACAACAACAATAACAACAATTATGAGAGGAAAGGAGAAGGAATGAGTGACACAAGGTTTATGGAGAATGGAAAGTACTATTACAATGTAAATAGTGAAAATGAGAAGTATAACAACGTTAATGGATATGAATCAGGGAGAGGAAGCACTGAAAATGAAGGTAGCTATGAAAAAAATCAGTATCAAAATGAGTTTGAGACTATGGAAGAGTATGAGAAGCAGCAAGAAGCACAAGGTTACACATACACACCATGAAGAGGGTTCTTTTTCATATATATAATATATTTGGTTAAACAATTATAGAGTGAGAGACACACGTTGCACACATCGGAAAGAAACCAAGTAATGAGATAATTGTGATGCTTTATTTTGAAGTTGTATGCATCCATGATCTTGCACGGTTTCATGTTTTGCAGTGTGAGGTTCTATCTTCTTCCAAAACTATTTAACATTTTGTGTTATTAATGTAACAAAAGCATTATTATTGTTAATTAGTATGTCATCAAATTTATGTTTGAGTTCTTTTTTTTTTTTGGTCAAGTAGTCTAGTGGCTAGATTCACACACATAATGTGTGGAGAAGTGGGGAATCCGGAGTTCGAACCCCGATCCTGCACAAATTATCCCTGGTAGCTACCAACTTAGCGACACTTATGGGACTGAGTTCTTCTTCTTATCAATAGCTTAGAATTAAGTGGAATTTATCAAGCAAAAAACATCAGGTGTTAGAAGGGGTCTCTTTGCATCTCTCTATGTCCCCAAAATATTTATTTACTTTTTTCTGTCCATATTAATTAAATACAGAAAATTAGCTACCATTAAAAACTGCAAATGAGTCAGCAAAAATTATGCAAAATCTTAAGTTTTGTTTCCTTCTTTTTACTTTTTAGTTGGATACTTACAACTTGTTGATCACATGAACAGCCTCATAGTATATATCAATGAGACACGCCGCTTGGCCACCATTATAAATAAGAATTTTGATACAAGGAGTCGGTCACCTTTTATAAAACCAATATTGGATCATGAAAGGAGTATAAACACCGGTGATCATAACATTAGGTTAAGAGCAACCACGTAGATGACTTGAACAAGACATATTCATATAAAACTTAAATATTAGGTTTTTCTCACTTATACAATGTTAAACGTCTATTTTTTCATTTAATGTGTATCATTTTGTGAGCGAGACAAAAAAATTAAATACCCGTAAAAAATTGTGGATGTAGGAAAACATTATTATGTGTTTCCAGTAATTCCGTAAAAAAAAGTGTTTCCTGTAATTATTAGCAACAAGAACAATCAAATCTTTTTTTTTTTTTAAGGAAGAACAATCAAATCTTGAACTCTTGTAAGTTACATTTGCGCAAAAGGCATAGAAAACTACTTCACTCATTACAATGTGATGCAACCAAGTCAAGGTGGTCCCAAGTGCAATGCTTTAACATAGCTTTGTGGAATATACAAATGTTATTAAATTGAAAATGCAATCTTACTATATTCTTTTTAGAAGGAAAAAAAAAAATTCAAACTAGTGTGAGATCACCATATGGTGGGCATTCCCCAACCATGTTTTGAACCACCAGATTTAGCTAATCCTGCAAATCTATGGCAAAATTAAGGCAAGATGTTATTTTTCATGTACTAAACTAGTAAACTACCCTCTCATTGAACATTTTTTTCTAGTGGGATGTTCATGAAATTATAAATCTTGGAGCTGCTAGTAAATTTCTTCATTCACTGCTATATGTCATTCAATTTTGTCTGAAAACACCATTTTGTATATTAATTAAGGAAGTTTTTGGTGCTTTTATCTAAGTGCTTATTGTTGGAACCAAAATCAGTATCATAAAAACCATGTGGGAGCAACTTTAGATGACTAAATCGAAATTTGTATTTTATTTAATTATATATATTAGTGCCGGTGTCCTATAGTTGTTGATATTTCAGTGTTGTGTTAGGTGTCCGTGTTTTATAGCTTGTAACAGAGGTGGCGTAGAAATATCATGGTTGTTTATAATCAAGTATCCAACCTAACATACTCGATAGCCACGTAATGTCTTCCATTACTTCTTTGCTAATAATCAAGTTTGCCATCAATGAGAACAATAATCATTTACATCCTAGTGAAGCGTCAAACATATAACATAAGTATAACATACTTGGGAATAATATATAATAAAATGTTCCCGATGTGAATGTTAACATGTAGATCCATTCCTTGTTTGGCGGTCCATTTTTCTCTATTTTTGTGGTGAGGGTAATGGTGGAGGATCCTTACCATTCTTGTTGAGTTAAAGTGTAACTAAGTCATTATAGTTCTTCAGCACATAGTGCGAACTTTGGGGTATTCGTACGCAAAAATAACCTTATTTCTCCTACCAGACATAGATAGACAGTTTCAATAGGATTGCATTTTAAGTAATTTTAACATTGTGAAGGCCAGCAAGCTATATATCACGCACACACACTGCCAGATTAATCAAACAGGATCAATGCCACATCATTTACCTAATAAGCTGATGCCTTGTGCATAAAGATCCGGAAAGTTAACTAATTCTAACTATGAGAAAAACAAGGCATAAGAAAACCATTGCTACAAGACACAGCTTAGCACTGCCATATGCAGCAGATGTAGCCAAGAATATCATAAGGTTAAGCTAATAGTAATTTTTTTGCAATTTGCAATGATGTACAACAATTTGCCACTTATCATCATGCAGAAGAAAAACTTTCAATGCATATCAGCTTGATTGAGTATGACATTCCAGTTAACCCCGTCTTTTACGATCATCTTCCTCCTCATCATCAGAATCACCACTCTCCCGAAACCGTGGATTTTTTTCCTGGCAACCAGATCAAATTAAGACAAATAATATTTGGATCAGCAAGGAGGGAAAATGACATTTTTGTAACAAGAATATGGACTAATATTAAGCAGTGATAGAAATTTTAGGCATGACAAATACAAATAGAAGCATAAGCTTTCGGTTAACGAAACAAGTTCCACGCCACATGCTATGTCACACTATTTGGTATAGCAACTGGAACTATATGTAATTGAACAATTAGACAGCATCATCAAGATTTGTAGAGCTTACCGGTCTAGATTCATGGTCAGAGTTCGAGTTCTTATGGTCAGAGTTCCTTCGAGATTCATGATCTGATGTTCTTTTTGAGGGCTCGTGTGAGTAGCGGTCATCGTCTCTGTATCTCTTCCTTTGATAATCTATAATGCCAAAGAGACAAATTTAATTAAATCATTTGTAATTTCGAAGGCAAATAATAAGAGTAACCCAAAGTGCTTCTTAAAAAGTTGATGGAGAAAAGAAATTGCTTTGAGATGAAACTACCTCCTCTACCATGCCTATAGGAACCACCGTGACCATGGCCACCACCATGTCTACCATCTGAAAGATTAAAATTGCTGAACCGTTAAATTTGCAGAGAATAAATGATAGAGAACTACCACAAATTATAAAATGTAACAGGACGTTAGATAGTTGAAAAAAGGCCAACAAAAAAAACAATGAGGGGCTGGTTGCGTGGTTCATAAGACCAACACATGTGGATACTTCAGCCTAGCATACAGTATGGAGATTATAATAAAGTCTAAGAATATTTAAGTGTTGATAAGAAAAATGGATAATAAAATATTCAGAATATTATGAGAAGCACTAAAACTTGCTAAAATCATTACAATGTTTTTACTGCATAAAAGATGCTTAGATTCCACTGGTAAGTCAATATATTGAACTGTATAGAAACTGTTATTTCAAGCTCCAACTTAATTATCCACAATGACATTCATATTCAAATTATACTAAAACTTACAAAACTGTATCTATCAGACCAACAGTTGACTTTCTAACATAGAAAGTATCTTTGAATTTTAACCATTGGGAAAAGAAATTTAAACCCTAAATGCTAAGTCGATATTTGCTATTGAAGGCATCACTTTGCATTATTATTCATACTGCACAATAAATAGGATGCAGGAGAGGACAGGCTAACTGAAAGAGTGCACGTCGTTGGAGGCTGCCTCGTGTATTGCATATTTACAAAGAGACAGTGCTATTCTCAACTAACAATGGAAACATAAGTATGGGCTAATGAAGCAATGAGAGTAGTCCATAATTTGATGTCCTTTCAAGTCCGTGTTATTACTTATCATTCAATAAAAATAAAGTAGGTAAATAAGTAGCCACATAATTTGCAAATCTGAAAACTAAAAAAAAGTAATAAAATAAAAATACATTGATCATATTTTGTTATTAAAAACAAGTAAAATGTTGAGCCAGGGTTGCTACGAGCAGCTGAAGATCCATATAAAACAAAATAGTAACTTACAAGAAGATGGAATAACTGGCGGAAAAGATCCCAAAGAACCAGTGCCGTAGTCCACAAGATGCCTTTGAACTTCAAGCTCTTTCTGAACCAACTTTCCATATCCACCCCTACGTATGTAGAATTAAGGAAACAAAAAGAGACTAGTAGAAATATAGATACTAGTGCAAGCGAGTATTTTCTGAAGTAATTTTGTAAAATCAGTATTCAATTTCAACTAGACCAAGTAAAATCATAGTGGATCTAATAAATTTATTTGTTTGAACATGTAGGGATGTCCTTGATAAAATGTAAAGTTCATTCTAAAATATTAAGATTCACAAATGAAGGCAATAACAGATAAATTTATGAAAAACAGTAAAGAGGATATCTGGATCATAATCAGTACGATATTCATCACGCACCTGCAAAAATTAACAGCATCGGTCAATATCAGCCAAAAACTAAAGTAACCTTAGAAAACAAAGCCACAAGAACTGGAAAACACATAATACAATACAACATTGGGATATGGCAGCTGATAAATCTTAAAAACTATGGGATACTACACGGTTATCATAGAATGTATAAAATTCTATATTAAAAAGAAAATGAAAAAACAACTCTTCAATCAAGACAATTGATATTTTAAAAATTAGGATGAGTCATTGTGATAAGAAGAAAATAATATTGTTTATGTAAAGCACTGAAATGTGACAGAACATTACGTTAGAATATAATGAGTTGAAATAGAATATATATAACATTATGGTGTCATTTGATCCATGTAGCCAACCCTACTTAATGGGATAAGGTTTGGTTGTTGATTGTTGTAACCATTGTGTTATTCTCTTTTCTAATGGTGTAAATGCTGAAAACAGAAATTTGTAAAATACAACTAAAAACAACCAAATTGTCTAGGTAAACTATAGACTCGACAACTAGTTTAAAATATTCATGCTAAGTTGCAAAAAAGTTGTGAAGCATTATGTTATTCTCTTTTCAGTTGGCGTAAATGCTGAAAACAAAAATTTGTAAAATGCAACAAAAAATAATCGAATTGTCTAGGTAAACATGGACTTCGACTACTAATTTAAAATATACACACTTAGATGCACTAAAGTTGTTCACCTGGCCGCCACTACGACCGCGACCCCATTGTCTTCCATCCTGGAATCCCCAGTCAAAATCAACACGAATAGGGCGATCATCCAGTATAGTCCCGCTTATATACTTGCAAGCATCCTCAGTATCTTCACGAGAGTAATATCTAGTAACAATAACAATTAAATACATACCCAAAATCATCAATCAGTACTAAGTTAAATACATACCCAAAATCATCAATCAGTACTAAGTGATTTTTTCAATAGCCAATAAATCACTGCAATTAGCAATGCATTATCACCAACTACACTATTCAAATAGATACAATCTATAGTTCCTTCCTTCTCACACGTTTTTCTATAACTAAACTCAATTACTCTATCACTCTCCATTTCACTCACATTCTATGCAAGGTATGATACTATCATTTTTGTACAAATTAATGACTAAGGGTCTGTTTGGATTTGTTTATTTGAGCTTTACCTACTAGCATAATCACTTGTGAAAATGTTTGGGAGAACTTATTAAACCAGCTTATGACATGTTCATAATCTGTTTTCAACTTATTTCCATAAGCTCTCCATGATAATTTATAAAAGAAACTTTTAGCATATACGAAAACACCGCGACTTATTTTAGCTTTTTTATGGAAATAGCTTGGAATAAGGCTCTGTTTGCCAATGCCAAAAATGCCAAATTTTGAGCTTACAGCTTATAAGCTCGTATGATTAAAAAAGAACCATTTGCTAACATTTTTTCTCACAAGCTTAAAGCTTTCATTTTCTCTCAATTTTACCCGTCATTTCCTTGAAAGAAAATAAATAATAATTAAACATACTTTTTATGTCATTTCATAATTAGGGACTATTCGGTAAGACATAATTTTGAGCTTATAGCTTATGTCTTATAAACTTATTTGGATGAAAAAGACCCGTTTAGTAACTGTCACTTTCTCACGAACTTATAGCTTAATTTTACTAGCTTATAGTGTTTTATGATAAGCTAATCCAAGCAGTTTATAGCTTTTCGTTATTTATCTCAATTTCATCCTTGTAATCTTGATTGAAAAATTTAAATATTCATTAAATATATCACTTTTATGTCATTTCAAATTTATAAGTTAGTTAAAACACTAATTTTGCCAAACACTACCAATTCAATCAACTAGCTTATCCGCTATCAGCTATCCAAAATAAGCTAGATTATTAGCTATTTCCTAATTTTTACCAAACAGAGCCTCCTTATAAGCTAGTTCAACAGTTAAATTTACCAAACACTACAAGTTCAATCAGCTAGTTTATCTGCTATAAGCTAATTTATCAGCTATTTGCTATTTTCTGGCCAAACAGGGCCGAAGAGCTTAAGCTATAAACTGTAAATTAAGCTGTTTAACCAAAAAGGTACCTAGAAACCAAAATAACGACATTAATATAATTAGGAATTGTAAAGTTTGAACAGAAATTGTGACTTACAAAACAAAGCAAAAGCCACAAGGAGTTTTGGTGTTCTTATCCAAACCCATGATAATCTTCTTAATTTCACCAGCTCGTGAAAAAAGTTCATAAATTTGCTCTTCCGTAGTGTAAAACGACATGTTCCCAACGTAAACGGTGGTTGAAGTTTTAAGCGCATGCTCAAATTCATCTTGATTTCCGGGGAATCTTCTATCTCTATACGCCGAGATCTTCGCCGGATCCTAAAACATTCATAGAGAAGAAAAGGTTGAAATCAAAATCAAATAATTGAATCAAATAGCGAAAACCTAATTGAGTTGAATAGTGTACCTTGAATAACAACGCCATTGTAACTGAGCGAGAATGTTATGAATGAAAATTCATGTAAATTGTTGCGATTTTCAGAGACACGATTAGGGCAGTGAAGTTCGAGAAGATGAACTCTCTCCTCACGTGGATCGTTTTGACCCGAAATGTAGGTTTTGTGAAGGAAGTTCTACATTATACCCCTCCACTATGCTTCCTACCCCACGAAATTATTGAAATGTCTAAAATACCCTTATCTCTCTTCTATGTGGTCCTTGTGAACTATTGAAATACAATGAATAATTTTTAAACATAAAATTAAGGTTTATTCAATCACCCGGTTCCTTAACTTAATTGATTGTCTCAATTTGGTCTCCTATGTTTTGTTCTGTTACTAGTTTTAGTCATTTGCGTTAGTTTCTCTCAAAAAAGCGTTAACAGAAAGGACTAAAACTAGTAACAGAGCAAAACATAGGGAACCAAATTGGTACATAAGTTAACGTTTTTTGAGAGAAACTAACAGAAATGACTAAAACTAGTAACAGAGCAAAACATAGGGACCAAATTGGTACAAATTATAGTTAGGGAACCAAATTGAGACAATCAAGTAAGTTAAGGGACCGGTGATTGAATAAGCCTAAAATTAAAATAGTTTATTATATTTCAATAGTTTAGAGTTCAAATAAAAAAAATAGACAATTGCTTTTCTGGCTTAAAAAACTTCATATTGACACATGTAAATGACCTAAAAGCCCCCAGCAGTAGTCGACTACCGTTGAAAAAATCGGCAGCAGTTAACTGCCGCTGGCCTCAGAAGTAGTTAACTGTCGTTGCAATATTTATGATATAAACGCAGAAACCTCCATTTAATGGTTACAGTGTTACATGCAAAACACTTCCATTTTCGATCCAAAATCACCCAAACCTCATTTGCACGAAAATCATCCTAATTTCTTCAAGTAAATCACAGGTAAGTAATGTTAATCCTATTTACATGCAATGTAGGTTTTTTATGACTTTATTTTACTTAATTTTGAGAAAAATGTTAGTGTTTGGGTTAGGTTAGAAAATTGCAAATTATTATGATAGAATTTGTTGTTTAGGATTGTTTATGTTGGCATTGTTGTTTAGAGTAGGTTTAGGTACAATGTGGTTGAATTTGATGTTGAATTAACACTAATTGTGCTAGTATTTTGAAATGCACTTAAGGTGTTTGATGAAATGCTTAAGTGAGATAATCTTTCTTTTTTTGTGATTTTTTCCCTTCAAATATGTTAAATTTTATAATGTATATATGTTATAATTATTATAAGGTTGAATTTTGACATTTTTTGGCAAGTTTAAGAATGACATAATGTTATACGATACATAATTTTTTTTGATGAAATGTCTAAGTTGAATGATTCCAAGTTTGGATTTTTATGAATGCCTGAGTAAAATTTGTGATATGTTACATGTTACTTGCCTTAGGTTCAATGCCTTAGAATCATGTTACCGTAAAAGTATACATTGCCCACATATTTATGCCATCTTTTAATCTGTTTTTGTATATATAAGGCTGGGGAGGAGGATGCGCAGGAGCGGCGTATTAGAGAGGGTAGGGTGCACAAAGGTAAACTTGTTATGACAAATAGCACTCGAAAGGAGATGTAGGTTAAAAACCTGTACGTTCCAAAGGTCTGGAGACGTAGGGACTTGAGGATAGGTGGAGAAGAGGGGTCGGGTTCACAGTCACAGATGGATTACTCATCCCAGGTGGTTGATCCGACACAGGCGCATCAGTATGTTGGGTATGCGGATGAGGGATTTTAGGGATATGATCGGATGGAGGAGGAGACTATGTTTTATCAGCCGTAGGAGGAGGTAGAGGATGAGGAGGTGGCAGAGGATGTTATGGCGGATTATCTTGCGGTAGATGATAGTGTGCCTGAGCGTGAGGCTGAGCCCGAGAATCGGCGGCGACCTCGTCGTTGTGTACCTTTGAAATCGCCCTGGCCTGTTGTAGTGCCTCCCTTTCTTGGAGGTCCTGAGACCACAACATTGTTGTCCGACTACGCAAGGCATGTGACGATCCCTCTTTAGGTGAACCATCATAATGTAAGTGTTTTAATTCTTTAAAGAATGTAGCGTAAGTTTATAATTCTTTAAAGAATGTAGCGTAAGTGTTTTAATTCTATTCTTAAAAGAATGTAGCGTAAGTGTTGTAATTCTTTAAAGAATGTAGCGTAACTGTTTTAATTCTTTAAATTTTTAAAAATGTGTAGGGACAATGTCTTAATTCATTTAATTTTCAGATGTGGCATGATGGGGAGTATAAGTGTATAAATGCAGGGAAAAAGGTGAGAGAGCTTGATATACCGGAGAATGGATTGAGGTGGTTTTGGGATCCTGTGGAGGCGTCTAGCCTACATGGTTTGATATACACCAGGTATTCTACTGTGACTCATGCTATGATACATGCTCTATGCGAGATGACGATCACTTTGGATGATGTGTATAATCTCCTCCACATTCCTATTCAGGGCCGCATGTTGGACCATGACGCGGCAATGGATCGGGACTGTGGGCTTGATTTGATGATTAGGTTGCTGGCCATGTCAGAAGCTGATGCTCGTGCTGAGGCAAGGACTGAGTCTACTGGTTATATCAGTTATCCCGCACTGAAGCGACTTTATGAATCCCACCTGACAGAGGCTAGACGGCTGGAGGACCCACAGACGAGGGAGGAGATGCAGGAGAGAGGCAGGAGGAGGCAGTGATGTGTGAGAAGTTTTCTTCTATATCTCATCAGCAGTGCGCTGTTCACTAACAAAACGAACAGACACATCGACTTGATATATCTTGATTGTATGGCGGACTTGCAGGCGATTGGGAAGTGGTCATGGGGAGGGATGACCTTAGCTTACCTGTACGATTATCTAAATGATTCTGTTCGTTTGAATAACAGAACGATGGCTGGTTGTACGACTCTTCTTATGGTAATAATTTAATATTTATCTTCATTTATTTATGAATTTATTTTATAATCTTTATCATCATGTTAGACCATTTTTTTCCTAAGTTCGACTACATTTATTTAGGATGTTATTATAATATTTTTGTGAAGTTTTTATAATGTATTAGATTTATTTAATATTAAACTCGAATACTTACTTTTGTGTATTTTTTTTTTTGTTGCAGGGATGGATTTTGGAGCATCTTCCAGGTCTGTACCCAAGGAAGAAAAGCAAGACCTGGAAGCCGGAGAGACCATGTGTTGGGAGATGGCTTACTAGCAGAGGGCATATAGATGTGCATCATTACCGCATACTCCTGGATCGCTTAAAGGTGGATGATGTGAGGTTTTGTACTTATAGTGATCACAGAGAAGTGTGCCCTTTTCAGCTTTTGTGCACTTACTCGGTATGGCTAATGCGCGGGAAGGATAGGGTGTAAAGTCATTTACCTGAGCAGGTAAAGAGGCAGTTTGATTTTGTACAGGACGTTCCCAGACATCCGTCATCTGTCGCTCAGATGCCTATGCAGTTGCTGACCACTGTGTTGTTAGACACTCATGCTTAGTTCTACCCTCATTGGGTACATAGGTGTCAGAGACCATGTCATCATGATCCTGGCTACATGGCTTGGTATGCCAAAGTCTCTCACCCTCGTATTCTTCCACCTGATGAAGGATCTCCTCCCATGCCGGTGAACGTGGAGCAGATCATAGAGGAGGAGCATGCCAAAGAGATGCATGACACACTGACGATCATCCGGGATGTGGTGCATATAACTGATGATATTGTGGCAAGGAGCGGCGAGATGACTAAAGAGGAGATTGTCCAGGAGGTGATGCGGATTGCCAGTACTGGTCGCCCTGCCCTTACGTATCAGATTGCCAGGCGGCGCATGGGGCAGAGGCATGGTAGGCATCATGGTTGATTCTGATTAGGCTTTTTTTTTTATGTACTTTTTGACTATGATGGTGATGTATTATTATGACATGTTCCGTACATTATCGTATTTCTATAACATTTTCGTACGTTCCTTTTATATTATTTCTTGCATTTTAATTGTATCCTGTTAAATATTATTTCGTACATTTTATATTCATGAATTTGCAATTGAATGGAAAAAATTTGTTTATCATGTTTATGATGAAAATCTTGGATGAATTTGTTTAAGTATGAACATTTTGGTTATGAAAAATGGAAGGTGAGCTGCTGGAAATGGAACCAAACACGTAGCGGCAGTTAACTACCGTTGGCATCAGCGGCAGTTAATTGTCGTTGACTAGTGGCAGTGAACTGCTGCCAGTTTCCCCAACAATAGTTAACAACTATTGAGGGCGTTAACGTTATTTACATGTGTCAATATGAAGTTTTCAATGTCAGAAAAGCAATTTTCAAAAAAAATATGATAGGAACAATGCATAAAATATGCAAGGTCCGGGGTTCGAACCCCGGCCACCACAAAAAAAAAATGATAGTTAACAATATTTTTTTGGTAGAAGGAGAGAGAAAAAATGCTAGACTACAATCTTAAAAACCACATTCTATAAGCATCAACAAAAAACAGGTTTTCCAAATCCGAGAAGGATTATCTAACAAACACTAAGGGCCTGATAGGTCCGCAAGTGTACGGAAATATCTGTTTTAGTATAAAAGGTTGTCGAATCCACAGAGACCAATGTCAAGTACCGTAATTAATTGTTACGTTGTTTATCTAAGGCGATTGTAAATGATATGGGTGAAAAACTAGGAAATTGAATTGTTTTGATTAATTAATTAATTAAAAAAACGAGCGTCCGGAATATAGTTTATGTCGACTGTTGATATCAGCTGAGTAGCGTTTATTTTTATAACAGGAAAATATTTTCGCACGTAATAGGATTAAATTAAAAGGTGGTCGCCTCGCTTTCACGATCACGACACTGAATTTTGACCGTATAATCTATCCGACCGCTTTCGCGTATACGTCTTATACATCAAAATTCCTTTAATTTCAAGATAATCAAGTTTTGTTTGAAAAGTTATTTTTAGTATAATTTTAATTGAAAGAAAATAGTCTGCTTTCGTAGTACTGACTCCGTATTTTAAACTCATAGTCATCAGTTTTCGCGTGTACGACTTAGCGTTTAAAATAGCGTTTTTGAAAATTAAGAATGTCAAAATTATTTTAAGAAAACGCTATCGCTGAATTACTAAAATAATTCCTGATTATTCTACAGACAGATACGAGTTTCGTTCTTTCGATACGAAACAGATATCATGTTTTTTTTTCTTCAGTTTTCACCGTAAAAATTTATCGTTAAAAAATTAGAATACTCAGGCATAAAAATAATTCCTGTTATAAATTTCAATCATACATTTCAGCTGCACATCATTAGTACGACAGTTTCTACATTCCGGACACTTTATAAAATTACTCAGACATGGTGCAGTTAATTAACATGCTTTTCTTTACATTGTTTGACATTGTTTGAAAACATGTAAGTAACAACAGATGGCAGATTGAGGAAATAAGAAATCAAACCTGTTAGTGCTGAAAACTTTAATTGAGTATAATTCCAATTAATTCTTTCCTAACCAGCAGCCACGCAACAGTGCAATATTGATGCCACAAAGTGAAAATACCCAGTAAAGGAAAAGGCAATTAAAATTAAAAAGTAATGACTATTGAATTAAAATTGCAATGGAACAAGGTTTCTTTGTGACAGACTTAAATCAAATAAAAACTAAAATTCAGATTACAAAATGCTTCTGAATCACTAATGCTTGCCTAAAAACTCTTCAACCCCAAACTTCTCCTTTTTGGACCTATTTATAGGCCAAGCTTCTTTAACAATGTGTTCTGGTCGTGTGTCTCTGTAGGTGGAGAGAGTGGGAGAGAAATCCGGAAAACTGTTTCTGGAAGTGGGGGAGACTGATTCTCCCGAACCCGTGACGGGCGTCACAGGGTGTGACGGTCTGGGGTGCTGGTGACAGCCAGGTCAAGTTGAAGGGTGACGGTCAACCCGTCACAGGGTGTGACGACCGTCACCCTGAAGCTGAATTCTTTAGGACTTCTTCCTTTCTTCGTTTTCTCGCCGAATTTCGCCATTTTTGCGCATGGAGGCCTTTATTGCTGTGTACCTGAAACATAGCCATACAACCCAGCATAACATAGACAAAACAAGAGAATTTAGGCCTAAACTACACACAAAACGAGCTGAAATGATGTTGTATTTTACATGTTATCAGGGCCCGTTTGGATTAGCTTATTTTAGAGTTTATATAAAGCAACTTATGCAAATAAATAAGTTTTTATGTATTATTTATAAGTTTTTAAGGTTGTTTATGGAAAAACAGTTTATGAAGATACGATTTTCGCTAGTGAGAGCTTATAAATTAAAATAAAAGCTTATTTATTTACATAAGCTATTTTTCATAAGCTCAAAATAAGCTCAAACGAAACAGGACCTAAGTAGCATCTTGATTGGCCCCATGTTTAACAATAAAATCCGTGCATGTGTTTACCTCACAAAGTATGTGGTATGCTTGCACATTTCAAAGGAGATTAAGGAGATCCTTGACTTTTTGTAATGATAGTCGCATACGCATATCGATCAAACTGAAGATTTGTTCCTATAGCAAATGAGTTTTTAAAAAAATAAAAAACATCGCAATGTCGTTTATGAGTTTATCTAAAAAGAAATATACTTCAGAAAAGTCAAATCAAAATTTGAGTCTTCTGGACATGTTACAAAAAACTCAAATTTGAGTATTTCAAAATATAATTTCGGTAGTAAAAGTTTAGCCACAAATGAACAATGATATTGGCTTAATTTAAAAAATAAATAAAAATTCTTCTTAAAAAATAAATAAATAAATCATATATGGACAAGTCGGAATGCTAATTATTCAAGATAAGAAATTGAGTTTTCTTTATTTCAAACAAAAGTTTAAGAAACTGTTAAAAAGTTGTTTAGCCACAATACAACTATGGGTGAATTTAAAAAAAAAATCAAACTCAAACAATTGTGTTTATATGAATTTCATAAAAAGTAAAATTTTAGTTTTTTTCTTTCTGAATTTTTTTTAAAAAAAACCGGACTAACAAATACCTCAACAACATTACTTAAGAAAAGCAAAAATATAGAAATTTTAAGTTGGAAATGATAATTTTTAAACTTAAAAAAATTGAATACATCACTTTTCAACAATTTTTAACTCACAATTTCTTTCTTTAACAAATGTTGTAAGGATACTCTTTAACATTTCTATCTTCAATTGAGTTTTAGCCTTTTCTATAATCTAAAAATTACAGTGTGAAGATTAGGTGGGTTATAAAAGATTATATTGCTAAAAATAAAATAAAAAGAAGAATGACTAAAAAAAAAATATACAGTTAGACTGTTAGTTTTTTGTTCCATGAATTATGGTGTATATTTAAAAAGTAATTAAGTTGCTAGTTACAAAAAAGAAAATAAATTCTTTGAAAATTGCTCTATGGCCCCTCAATCTTGCTTATCGGAACGTAACGTCTCATAACACAAAACCTTTAGGCCCATTTTTCACTTTTGAGTCCATCAACTGAAGCAGGGTTTTACGTAGTTTGGTAGAATCCTAAACCTTTGCGTGCGCAGAACCAACGCAAACCCTAAAAACATTTCCGATAACGAAAATGGCCTCCGTCGCTGGAACCGCCGCGAGATCGATTTTCCGATCATCCTCCGTCTCCCGCACTGCCTTCCGTCTCGCTTCAGAAACTAAATCAGCTCGCACTCCTTTCCGAATGGCCTCCAATAAACCTATATCCCAATCCCAATCCCAATCCGCATTCAGGTAATTCACCACTATTATTGCTCCTTTTGTAGCATTTTTATGTATCAATCGTTGATTTATACATGCTTACAGTGCTGAATTTAGTGTTAATTCAATTGCAATGTGGTTAATTTAAGGAGCTGAAAATGATTGATTTTGATGC
>Ga0228711_1000947_pt1 | contig 40038 bp, 28 predicted proteins | sample MedpolnodulmetaG_2_FD_177996 | JGI IMG/M metagenome (GOLD analysis project Ga0228711, IMG submission 177996) | Root nodule microbial communities from Medicago polymorpha collected in Santa Monica, California, United States - brown nodules | ecosystem: Host-associated > Plants > Roots > Nodule...
TTTTTTCAGTTTCTATGAATTATTAATTTATGATTTTCTTGGGACCGAAAATTATAAAGGGATCTCCCGAAAAATTATTATCTTATTATTTTATCGAGTTTTTCAATTTTTTACATTGGTCCAAGTCAGGACCGGACAAATTTATTATTTTAGAGAGTTTATTAATTTACCGAGTATTAATTTAAAGAGTTTCTATTGTAGAATGAATGAATAAATGCAATTTCATATATGAATCATTTTTCAGATTTTTCCAATTTTTTTTAAATAATTTTTGGAGTACATGTTTAGAATATTATTAAAAATTCATCCGCAAATAACAAGCTCAAAATTTAATTTATAAGTCCAAATATTTATTGATTTTATAAGTCCAAATGTTTATCCTTCAAAAAAAGTTCAAATGTTTAGAATATTTATTGATTCAATTTCAGAAAGGCCCTCTCATTGGGTTTAGGGAGAAAAACTTAAAAATTGTTTCAATTAATATTCATTAGTATGATAAAAAAGTTAATGGGTCTGCACAATATTTCCTCCATCTCACCACAACCTGATTTTTCAAAGGGTAAACATAGAGGGCCAATTAGAGGGGGTCAACTCAAGAATTTTGCTCATTATCTAACAGGAATCGCTTGCTCTTAACTGAATTGACAATTTTATTCATGTGTGAGTTAGTTGATGTTGCGTGACTTAACTCACGTTAGTTGTAATTTTACGTGACTTAAGTCACGCTGCTTTGGTCGGTGGTCAAAACTCAAGAACACGTTTTTTGGATGGTGGTCAGTTATTCAACCTTGATTTTACACCATTTTTACACGTTTTTTGATTGCATTTAATGTAGTTAAACCTATGTTACCATTCCCCCTATAAATATCCCTCCAACCTTCAACATTTCATCACACCATCATCTCACATTCTCCTCCTCACTCTCTCCCTCTCTGACTCTCCTTCTTTCTTTTTACCCTTTTGGGGAAAAAGGAAACAAATCTTGGTGTGAAAAGAGGTCAATCAACTTGGGGCAAAAAGAGATCAACCTTTGGGGTAAAATTTAATCTGCTTCTTTTTACCTCAATTTTTTTTTACCGTGGGTAAAAAAGAATCTTCTTGGGGTATAAAAAGAACCAGATTTAGATTTACCCCAAGGGTTGTTGTCTTTTTGTCCCAAGATGATTGGTCTCTTTTCACCCCAATGTTGGTCTCTTTTTACCCCAAAGAAGCAGATTTAGTAAATTCGAATAAAATGTATCAATTATTGTAAATGTATCAATCATATTAATAAAATGAGATTTTATATGTAGTATTTTTGTTCCTTTCTTTTTATTTATATATGCATTTATTTTATGATTTTGTTATCTAAATAATATAATGTCTTTGAACAGTAATTAAACCCAGCGTGAATTTGAATAAAGTTGCGTATTAAATTAATTCGATAAAACTTGCATATGAAATAAATTAGAATAAAGTTGCGTATTAAATAAATTTGAATAAAGTTACATATTAAATAAATTCGAATAAAGTTGCGTAATAAATAAATTCAAAATCAATTCAAAAAATAAATATGCGGTATCATTACATTACATTCATGTAGTGATTTGCAACTTTCGAAGAAAAGTCAAAAGAATGAAGAGAACACAACATATGTATTCTATAAAATCAACTATATTTGTTATCACATCGAATTCCTTCATAAAAGACGAGTCATCACATAAAGAATGAGGTGCATTCCGTGACACTAATCTTATATGAAGAAATTCGATATCATAACTTATATAGCTGATTCTGCATAATACATGTTGTGTTCTCTTAATCTTTTGACTTTTCAAAGGGGCTTGCAAATCACTACATTCACTACACTACCTAAACATACAACTTCCGGGTGAATGCTTGAGAGTTGTTGTTTAACAAGTTTGACGTTATCCAATTTCAGATGTAAGACAATTGTTGTAGTTGGAAGGTGCTTTCCATACTTAATCACGATCTTCTGGCGGAATCAAACTGTTGAGAATATCTTCAGTTGATCTATGCAACATGACAAACATATCGATCCACAGGAACATGTTGTGCTACCAAAAAATCGAGAACATGCTCCTCACGTCTTCGTTGTTCTTTAATTCTACCCGACTGAATGTTATTCTCTCGTCGTCCAACGTTGGACGTTCATACCAAACGTATTCCACCCTCTTTGTGTCTCCGGGGTTGAGTCCTTGGTTGATTTCATTTAGTTGATCCTTGAGACCTTTTAAAGTGACGTTAATGTACCGAACCTTGAACATATGAGGATTTTCACCATTGAAGCGTATGGAAACACTGAACAAATCGGTCATTGTTTCAAACCCACCTACACCATAAAAAATTAAACCATTAATTGAAAAACTCATGCAAACATTTTATCAAACACTTGGAGTGCAAAATATACATACACCCTAAAACTCATAACTACAAGATAAACATGCAAATATCTAAACAATTAAGCAATATAAGTCTTTTACATGTAACATTGTATCATTTCTTGCAAAAAATCAAAATTTAAACAAAACCCTAAAACTAATAAAATCTAATTTAAGAGAAAAAATCTAACGTAAACATGCAAACATCTAAACAATTAAGTAATATAAGTCATTTACATGTAACATTGTATCATTTCTTGCAAAAACAATCAAAATTTAAAATAAAACTAAAATTAAAAAAATCTAATTTAAGAGAAAAAATCTAACATATCAACATAAAAAGGTTAATGGTGTTTGATTTTGAAAACTTACTTGTTATAGGAGTGTTGTTTGATTTGAAGTTCAAGAAATTTTGGATTTGGGTGATTTGAGAGAGATTTTAGATGGGAAATGAGGAATGAGGTTCTGCCTTCCCTTTAAGGCAGTATGCATCGTGAGTTAACCCACACAAATTTAACACTAGCGTGAGTTAACTCATGCAGAGATATTTTGGTATTTTCAGTTGGGAGCGAGCAAAAAATATTGGGTAAAGAGCAGAATTCTAAACTCAAAACCTTAGTCCAATCCACTTAAATATCTTGTTTAATAGATTGGGTTGAAAGCCGGGTCTGTTTTTCCACCCCTAATTCAAGATTGCAATTTCTTTTACAACTTTTAAAGTTGACACCCCCACCCACCCACCCACCGAAACATCACAATTTTTTATTTAAAATCGAATTGAAATTTTAATTTTTTCCGAGTCGCAGCCCAACAAAATTTTATTACACCCAAATTTAATCAAAATTAAATTTTAACATCGAAATTGCCCTTTCTATAAAAAAAAAGTATCTCTTATTCTTTTATCTTTATAAAGGTCCACATGTAATTTTTTTCTTTCCATTTTTACTAAAAAATTATGATGTGACAAGCCACATAGGCTAATTTTATTGTTTTATTTTTTTTATTGAAAATTATAAAAGCCATAAATTATATGAACATTCATCTTCGTCATCTCATCTTCATCATCGCCCAAATAAATTTATTTATTTTTACTTTTGAAGGAAATTATTTATTTTATTAAAAATATTAAAACTCAAATTAGGGTTATTAAAATTTAATCAAACCCAAAAACTTTAAGCACCTTTTCAATCTCTCCATCGTCATCAAGCTTGGTCCCAAAAATTTACATCATTCATTCAAATCCATTATCAGGGAAGTAGTGTGAGGGAGTAGAACATGATTTCAACAACTTACACTCTCCACTCTCACTCCTGCACCTTCATCTTTTGCCACAAACCAGACCCTTTTTTTCCTCTTCCTCATGACGAAACCCCCAATCTGTATTCGATGTTGTAACAACAACAACAACAATAATATCATCGACAAGGTAAAAAACAAACAAGGAACCTATATTCAAAGACATAAATCAACAATAAAAAATACAAAATCCCAACATAATTCATTGAAATAACTCATATATGCTAAGTTTTGTATAAAATTGAAATTAAAAAAGAAAAAGATAGATCCAAAATTGTGGTGAGTTCCTTTCTATCACCATCACTAGGTTATGCCGAAAATCCATATGTATCAATTAAAACATAAGATTCAAGGCGATCTCTCATCAATTGCTGGAATTGGAAACAAATCCCAAGGAGATGATCAAGGACTCATTCTCAGCGACCATAAGTGGCAAAAGATGATTAACAAAGATAGTGAAATTCAACAAAAGGATTCCAATACAATCAATGTCCAATGGAGTATAATTAAGAAGAATGAGTAGTCCACTGGGCATTGATTATAATGGACCCTTGTGTTGAATTTCACTATTCTTCAGAATGATCTTCTGTTGCTTATGGTTAATGAGAATGAGTCATTCATCACTATTTCGAGATTTGTTTCCATTTCCGACAATGCATGAAAGATCATGAATCAGAACCAGAAACAAACAAACAGAGACACTATGTTTTCATGAACACACACTTTGATTTCTAAAACTTTGAATGCTGAAATACATGGTACGAACCTTATTTATAGATGAAGAAAATCTAACGAAAATACATGCAACATGACAAGTGTTAAGATAAACACATGCAATAAACCAAGTGTGTATCATGCAATGAGGTTAGGTGTATCTCATGCAACAATGTAATGTGTCAAATCTGGACCCTATGAAATATTGGACTTCGATCATTACATGGGCTTGGCTAGCTAATTCAACCTATATCATTATTTGGGCCCCCTTGAAGCTTAGGTTTAACTGATACATATGGATTTGCCTCATAATTTAGTGATGGTGGTGTTAGCTGGTAATTTCACCAACCTCATTTAATGTGGTCAACATTAGTTGACTTTTACTCTTGCAGGAATCGAAGTCTTTTCTTCAACTTAAGGAGTTTCGACGAGATGTTGGACTTAGCTTGAAAAGGTCTAAAAGCCTTAAGGTTTGACAAGACACGAGTCAGAAGTGCAAAACCGTCGAAGTCAAGCAACTTCCGTTGAGGCAGGAAGATTCAAATTTCAAAGAGAAGCAGTTTCCTCAATGGAGAGCGTAGGAGACAAGTAGTTGTCTACATGGAAGAAGTGCTGATCGTGAGATTATACTTTTTTCAGTTATTTTTCTATGTATAAATAATAGTTTTCCATAGTAAAAAACAGGTTGCAAATCACCTATACAAAATTCTAAAAACACTCGAAGTACCGGCGCGAGAGAAAAGAGTCATAAAGAATGTATGTAAAGGATTTGTCGAACCACATTTATTTTTAATGCATTGTACTTTATTTTTTCTTTAAGTTTCTGCAATTTTAAACTTAAATGTCTTTACTTTGCTTTTAAAAAACTCTTTTTCTGTCGAAAGACGCCACACGGTCTCGTCCTATCCGTAAAGCACCCTATGAACTCGACGTACACTTGAAAACAAATGCACAACATGTCCTAAGATTTCTGGTTTGATTATGCTCGTAATAACTAAAACCAGTCTCTATAGTTTACCAAAAACACCGGTAAATAGCTGGTAGAGAGACTCACCCCAAGGTTGCGAAGTTTCACCACACCGAAAAAGTATTTTTTTGGATAACCCAAAATTGCACACTATGAATTCTAATATCTCCACTTCCCGTCATAGACTTATATACACGGGTATGATAACTCATATTTGATATTTTGGGTTTGTGGGAGTTTATTATAGCATTTTTTATTTTTTGGTCATTGTTTAATAACATATTTTTTTAATTGAAATATATTACCATAGATTCATTATTTTGTTATGAAATGTAAGCCTTCAATATGTATAATTAGTTTTCTCTATCCAGTTTGATCTCTCTAGCATTGAAATTTACTTCTTTTTTGGTTAATTAGTGTTTTGACTATAATTGAAATCTTACAATAATTATAATATATTATTTACACATGAATAGAAGACAAGTGAACAATAAGTTGCGCCGCTAGACCTTTTTGGATAGCAAAATCAATCCTTGCAAACACAACATTTATGGACCTAGGAGACATAACATTGTCATGCATAACCCTTTGGACTATATGTAGAAGGTCAACATCCTCTGATGCTATGAAGCCGAAAGTGTCAAAAGCAAATGACATAAAAGCATGTTGATTGTCAAAACACGCTTTCTCGTGTTTGACCACTTTGCTTGACACAACTTTTAGGGCTGTCTGTCCTACCGTAAAAGACACAACCCCTAATCCCACAAGTGGTGAAATCATAGTCAAGTCCACACATGCATGTTTTCCTCATACCTATTCATACACCATAACATCCGTAAGCATAAGTGTCAATATATTGTTTTAATAATTGATTATTGTCATCTAAGTTGGAGAATGTTGGACTAACTATTTTAAGAGTAAACTACTTCCTCTCCATTCAAAAATAATGATATTACAACCTCGTCCCCTCATGTTTCAAAACATACCCAACTCTCCCAGATGTTGTATATTATCCCGTTAACTTTCTTTCTTTAACCCTATCAAACAACTTTTTATTTTACCAAAATTACATTTCTTGTCCAATTCATCTATCGTATTTTTTTTTGTCATTAAAGGAGTAGTAACCCATTGCTCTTGTTTTCCAAGCTTTAAAGTATGTCTCTGTATAATGCACCCATCATTTCAAAGTTCTAACACAAACAAAACAACAAAAGCAAAGTGCATTATCTTTTCAACACAACTTGTGAAAAATCAAGAGAACATATTAACATCAAATGTGACGATGGATGACGGGATAAACTCTCAACAATGGAAAGAGAAAGATGGAAGATATGGCAGTGAAAAAAATGAACAACAAAATGGCCTTTTGGTAAAATAAAAATTCTTAAACATGGTTAAACGAAAGTTAACGGGTCCTCGTGAGTTTAACTCAGTTGGTAAGGACAATACATAAAATATGTAAAGTCTGGGGTTCAAACCCCGGCCACCACAAAAAAAAAACGAAAGTTAACGGAAAAATATAAATTCAGATCAGCATATATAATTCAGTATCTTTGAAGGGACAATTGTGTATGTTTTCAAACATTGTGTAGAGGGGCTGTAATATCATTATATATAAAGGAAAGGGATTAATTTACTCTTATTTTAATAATTAATCAATTATAGATTGACATGATCAATTACTATAAAATTATTAATAATATAAAATATGGTGAATTGTTATTAACCATTGATTATTAATGAAAGTTTGACTGTGTTATTGTTTTCGAATGGACTGTGATGAGTTGAACCATTTAATTAAGACCAATAAAAGATCTTTATCTCATCAGACATTTAAGCATATGGTTGAAACCTAACCTGAAAAACCTAGATAACAATCCATAGTCACCCTCTTATACTCTCTCAACAACGATCTCTAGAATTATAAAAGGTACGCAACATTGTATTCATCTTAGTATGTAAATATGCTATAATTTTTATCTATGATCTATGACTATACTGTTAAAATTTCAACATTTTTTTTGATTAAACTTTTTAGTATTAAATGAGTTTAATTTGTATTGACTAGTTAAAAAAATACTATTAACATATCACAATCAAGCATATGTCTAACTTTAGAACTAAGAAAATTGCTTTTCTGACATATAAAACTTCATAATAACACATGTAAATGACGAAATTACTAGCAAATTCGACAGCAGTTAACTACCGTTGGAGACCCAGCGGTAATTAACTACCGCTGAGTTACTTTCTTCAATTCATGACTTTTGGTTGTTGGTGTCTGTCATTGGTGCCCACTATTACTAAATATCCATTTCTCTTTCTTTTTTCACTTTTTCTTTCCACTGTCATTTCCCTTTGAACATGTTACAACATTTTTCTTAGGCTTAATTGATCTGCTGGTCCCTTAACTTATTTCTTTTATTCAATTTGGTCCCATAAGTCTTAACTTTCTCAAACACGTCCCTTAACTTATTTAATTTATTCAATTTTGATAATTTTAATCTCCTGAAAAAAAGAGACAGATTACGAAGGTCTATCAGATTTTATAGTGTATCACCAACACCTAATTTATTTACTTTCTTCTTCTTCTTCCCTCATCTTCATCTACATTCATCCTTCATCATCTTCATAATATTTTTTTTCATCATCTTCATAAAACCCAAAAAAAAATTCTTTCAAAAATTCATCATCACACAGATTTTCGTGCTCCTTGTTTTTTCAATATCATCTTTATCAATCTTCATACAAAAACTCAATCAAAACTAAAATAAAAAACACAACTTAGATTCAACATCAAATTATGCTTTTAAAACCCCAATCTTCATGTCTTCTTCTCTCAAAAAACCATTAATTCGATGATAATTCTATTATCCCTCACCAAAACCATAGTCCAGCAACATGACATGATTCCAATTCTATTATCCAAACTCTTCTTCCTCTTCCATTCATCAATTCCAGATTCGAATGTCAAAATATAAAACAAAGGAAGAAAGAATTAAATGAAGAAAAAAGATGACGGATGTTGAGAAGAAACTCATAACCCAAATCTACTCCTCCTAATTCTAATTCCAAACTGCTTGCCACAGTAACTCGCAAATCACCGTTCTGCACTCATCTATCTTGTCGCTGGTTCGTTTTCTCCTCGCTATTCACTGTTCCGCGGTTTGAATTTTTAACTTTCAGCTATTTTCATCTTTTCTGTTTCAGAATTTTTTCTTTCTTTATCACATCAATTTTCACACTTTCTTAACTTCAAAGTTTGAATTTTTTTATCTCATTTCAGATATGGGTTTTGCAAGAAATGACGATTTCACTCCATAATCTCATCTGGGTCATGCTTATTTTCACCTTCTGATCATTTTTTTCTCATGGGTCGTTTGGTTTTTTCATGAAAATTGAAATAGCCCAATTCAACATTCTTGGTGCCATTGATTTTGTTTCAAAGTTTTATTTTTTACGGATAAAGATTACTCTTTTAGTGGTTAATTCTTGAAGGTTTTGTGTTTCAACAATGGAAGAAGATCAAGAAATGATGAAACATGTGTGCAAATTCTGCAAAAAAAGAAGTGTGAAAGTTGAGTTATATTGATATATCGTCATATATTGCTAAGATTGAATCATCTCTCGCTTAATCTGGATTGTTTGTACTGTAGAATTTGAAAGTTTCTGCAGAATTTTAATTTAATTTTATGTGTTGTTGGTTAAAGATTTATGTGTGTCAAGATATTAGGTGTTATTGTTGATGTTAGTGGTGTAGTGATGAGAGGATGATTATGAAGATTATGGTGGTCTAGTGATTTAGGGGTTTGATTAAGGAGTTTGATGTTGAATTTAAGTTTTGTGTTTTTCTGAGTTTTGATTGAGGTTTTTATGAAGATTGATAAAGATGATATGGAGAAAACGAGGAGCACAAAAATTTGTGTAATGATTTATTTTTGAAAGAAAAAAAATGAATTTTTTATTTTATTTTATGAAGATGATGAAGGATGATTGTATATGAAGATGAGGGAAGAAGAAGAAAGTAAGTAAATTAGGTGTCGGTGATACACTATAAAATCTGATAGACCTCTGTAATCCAACTGTCTTTTTTTTTAAGGGATTAAAATTATACAAATTGGACCAAATTGAATTAAAGAAATAAGTTAAGGGACATGTTTGAGAAAGTTAAAACTTATAGGACCAAATTAAATCAAAGAAATAAGTTAAGGGACCGACAGATCAATTAAGCATTTTTCTTATGTCTTTTTATTTTCTGGTTGTAATTACAAACTACACAAACCATGAATCCCTTTACAACATTTTTGATCTTATTTCTTTACAACATTTTTCTTATTTCTTTCGATTCAATGAATCTGGTGATTTTGCTATGAAATGGTAGTTACAAGCCAAAATAAAAAAAAGGGAGATTGAGTAGTTGTGACCGTAGATTAAAGGCTGAGTTTTGTGGTTTCGTTAAAGGGAGATTGACTGCAAATTTGAGGGTTGTGGTTTCAGTTAAAAAATGGTGGATGATGGTGGCAGAACTGGTGGTTAGATGGGGAAGAAGATGCTTTGATTGGTACTGATTTTCTATTTGGTGGTGTTTGATGAAAGACAACAAAGTGAAATTCAGAATTAAAAACAAATAAAAAAAATATAATATCACATATAATGAACGGTAGGCATGAATTGAAGAAAGTAACTTAGCGGTAGTTAACTACCGTTGGGGGTAATTTCGTCATTTCCATGTGTTGTTATGAAGTTTTATATGTCAGAGAAGCAAGCGTCTAGAACTAATTATGATTTATGTCAAACTTTTTTTCTATATATTTTCTTTTGATACTGTGCAAAATATAAACAAAATTTTCTTCTGGATTGCGATCGATCTATTTTCAAGTTTGATGCTTAAAACCAATATAATCCAATAAAAAATCAATTTGTTAGGTTCTTATATTTTCAATCTTTTTCTCTCTAAATTTCAACTTTTACATTGAATTGAATGATTCATAACAAAATCACTAGTCATTTTGATGAGTAAAGTAACCTTTTCTTACTAGTGGTGGGCAAAATAACTTGAGAACATGAAAAATCAATTTAATATTACAAAATACAAAATACTAGATAAGAATTTCTTAGATAAAATTAAAGTATTTTGTCACACAAATCAAAAGATAAATGATGGATGAACAATAATGGCCATAATCATGGTCATTGAGAAGTTTCTGATCTCCCTTCTTTGGGTGGATTATCTTGGAATCTGGACAAAGAGCTTGTTGACACATTTCCATGATTTGGAGTAGTAGCTAGATGTTTGAGCAACATTTCCCTATCAAGTGAAATATCATTTCTATATTTGTACCATTTTGCACAAAAGAGATAGATAACAAAGTTTAGCATACTAAGTATTGCCAAGAACCAATAGAATAGCTCAACATGGTTTTGGTTCAAGTCTGTTCCCTCTAGCCATCCTTTATTACTCTTTGTAATCCTACTTGTCACTGTGTTTATCAGCTCAACAAAAACTGTGCTCAAATAGTAACCAATTGACAATGAAAGAAATGAGAAAGAAGTGGAAAGTGAACGCATTCCTTGAGGAGCTTCTTTGTAGAAAAACTCTAATAGTCCAACCAATGTGAACATATCAGCAATACCAAAGATTGCATAATGGAATGAAAGCCAAAAGAGGCTGATTTTTTGGTTATTGTGATCATTGAAATAGTGCTTTCTTTTCACTTCTACTAACCCTGCTATGATCATTGAGATTGCTGATAAAACTAGACCAACACCAACTCTTTGTAGTTCTGTTATTCCATTAGGATGACCGGTGATTTTGCGAGCAAGAGGCACAAATGCAAATTCATAAACAGGTATCAAAAGGGTCATGAATAATAGTGGGATCACAGGTATTGAAGCTGCTGGAATGTTGAAAGTGCCAATGAATGTGTTCATAAAGGTTCCTTGTTGGACAGAAAAGGTTTGTAGTTGTGCTAAACATGTGTTCATGAGTATTGTACTTAGAAGGATAGGCATCATTCTTGTTAGAATCTTTACTTCTTCTACTTGTGTTACTGTACATACTCTCCATTTTATTGCTTCTGTGCCTTCAGATAGAGTGGCTGCTTTGTCTAGAACCCTGTTTTTGCACAAAATTACATGTATAAGCTTGAATTGAATGTACCTCTTCATAATCATTCATAGTGTAGTACTTCAATTGCAGCAGGTTGTTGTATTGAAGAATTTGTTTTAGGATTTATGTTTGTTGTCACCAAATGGTTGTATAAATATCATATTGGTATGCTATTACTACTATATTATTGAACTTAAAGGAAATCATAGAAATAACTAAAATTACTCCAACCTGAATTGGCTAGTGTGAGGAATGAGTTTGTTCTTTAAAGTAGACTTATGACTCTCTATTTCATACAACTCTTCAGAATTATCAGGTACTTTCACCCTCCAATTCTTGACTGTGACAACCAACACCTGCAAGAATAATTACAAAAGAATTAGTGATATGAAACACTTAACACATAATTATTTGAGAAAATGAAGGGTACCTGTAAAATACTCAACAATGGACTCTCCCCTGGAATTCGCTTACGATAGAATCTCTTTCCAGCAACAATGCAAATAAGTGCAGAGGCAGAACATGAAAGAGATATAAGAAAACCTTTGTACCAATCGAAGATTGTGCTAACATAAACTACAAAGGTGACACCTAAGCTAGCACCAATTGTAATACTAAACAAAAACCAATTGAAGAAGCTTGCTAGTTGGAGATATTCCTTTGGATTCTTATCATCAAATTGATCAGCTCCTAGAGCAGGAACGCAACCTCTGATTCCACCACCACCAAGTGCAAGCAAGTATATTGAAGCGTAGAAGAGTAAAGCTTTTGTACCATGTAAACAACTATTTTTTCCACATAGTTCTGGCTGAAGTTTCTCATCATGGGACTGAATTACAAGTAAGGCGTATCCCTGCAATTCAAAAAATACTAACATCAAGTCAATGTCTTCAGTAAGTTTATCAAATAATGAAGTTGTTTAATGTGATACTTTACCAACAACTGAATTATGCCGAAGAAGATGCAAGTGTTGAGACGATTCATATATGTATCGGAGATGAACCCTCCAACGACAGTCAACAAGAAAGTAGTTCCCATGAAGTTTGTGGTGGTGGTTGAAGCTCCAGGGGAGTCAAAATGCATCACAAACAAGAAATATAACACCAAGCTTGCCATGTTTGCCACAAATCCTATGTTATCAAGCAACATCATTCCTGCAATCGAAACATAAATGAATTTCGGTTTATTTCAAAAATAAATTAAAGGAATTGTGATGAACATATATAGTTTACCCACCAAAGATGAAATGAGTAGCTCTATATCCTCCTTGTTTCGGTTTACTTACTGCTTGGTACTCAACATCTTTAACATTAGCCTCATCTTTTGAATCCTGTATTTTAAAATTGTGAAAGCCATTTTTGTGAAATCTAGTGTTGGATTAATGCTTCAATAACTTCAACAAAAATAAGTTGAAGAATATGATGATAGTTGCATAAATAATTCTAAAGCGTGTGTAGACACATTAAATTTTATGTTCGATTCACTCGATCAGTTTATACAAATTGGATGCAATAGAAATAACCGTGAATCCCCATCACGATACTTTGAAATCCTTAGTGAATTGCACACTCAAGTGTATCAATCAATAATATAATAAAAACTTTTTCTCAATTCTTCCTGCGTACTAGACAAAAGAAGAAATAAATTTTACATAATATAAATGAAGTATTTCTCTTGGCTATGATTCTAAATGTGGTCTGCCTTACTATGAGGACTAGGTAATTTCACTAAACATATTAAGGATCTCACTTTATAAGCCAATTTTGTGTGAGTTGAGTTAGGTCTAACTTAAATTTTTTAGATGATATCAAAGCCTATTCAAGATTCGTTGAACCACCTTCTACCAGATTATATTCCATATATTCCGTCATACGTCTAGAAGAGTGTGTTAAGAGTCTCACATTGAATAAGTGGGAGCAGTTCTCACTTTGCACACAAATTTTATAAGAATCGAGTTAAAACAAACCCAAATTCTAAGAAAAAACAAAACCAAGGTGTTTGTAGTCTAGAATCTAGATGGCTAAATAATGGTCATGCTGAATAAATTTTGAATAATATTTTACACGCAACAGAGATAATATGATATAAAAGTTATGAACCCTTTCTATATTATGGTGCACGAGATGAGTAGAGAGTTACCATGGCTGAGGTGGAAGGCAATAACTTTTCTGAAAGGATAGAAACAAAGACTGTATTGGTGGCTATATATGTTAAATGTGTAATGCGTAACAAAGATGTACATTTATAATAGTTACTCACTCAGGACTTCCTTGCATGAAAATTAATGACGACGGGAAAATCATATGAATTATTTATTGATTTATCGTAGCAAGCAATGTTATTGTATTGACCGGCTGATTCCAAATTTACTAATCCTACGACCGGCGGAGAAAGAAAAACATTTGTATTGAATTGAAAAATAAAATTGATGAAGACTCTTTTTTGTCAAAAGCAGGTGAACAACACTCTTGTATTACATTATTTTTTAACTTAATTATTTTAAGATTGACTTAAATTGAGGAGGTATACTTTTTATCATACTAATACCCACTTATCCTCGTGAGCTTAACTCATTTGGTAAGGACAATGCATAATATATGTAAGGTTCGGGGTGGACACCACCAAAAATAAAAATGACATTTACAAAAATAATCTTTGTTTTTTGAAGAATTACTTTTTTTTGGTGGTGAAAAATAATCTATTACTACTAATATTTATTAAATCATGTTTTATTAATATTTTTTGCAAAATATGACATACAATATACTAAAAATTATTATCGTTGAACTATCCCAAAAACAAACAATGATTGATTATGTTTTCATAGTAAACAATTATATTAAATTAATAATTTCATTAAAACCGAATAAAAATTAACAAATAATAGACTAAGAAACATCTTATGTAAATTATTAAATAATTAAGCATTACTACAATTTATAGAAAAATGCTAACGAGTGTTCAGGAACACTTTTTAAAGACTTTAAATGATAGTTTTTTTTTATGAATGTTTGTGTATTTTTTTTGTTACAGAAATGTTTGTGTATTTAGTGCATTGAGAATTGACACGTTTAACTTTTTTAAAGAATAATTATTTAATTGGTTCCGCTAACAAGTACCCTAAAAACATTTTTTAAGTATATCAAAATAGAAATAAGAGTTGTGTTATTTGAACAACCATTTGATTGACAACTTTTAGAACAACCATAATTTTACAAAGAAAAAGAGGTATTGACACAAGAACCAAAACAAAAGAGTAATGATATTTGTACAACCCTTTTCTAACAACTTTTTGACAACTTTCTCCCTCATACTCACATTATCTTCTTATTCTCTCTCTTCCTTTTTCTCTCTCTATTATAATGTGAGTACGAGACTGAAAGTTGTCATAAAAGTTGTCAAAACGTGGTTATACAAATATCATTTGATCTCTAGAAATAATTGGTAAATTTTAACTAGAAAAAAATTACTTTTTCAAGACTAAATTTCTTCTTTAGACTTCTTAATTATTTAATTTAGAACACTTAAAAGAGTGTCCAGAACATTTGTTTGCAAGACCCAAATTTATGGGAAATATTAACTAGTGCCCCGTGCCCCCGGAGCACTAGTTAAAAACCTTAAATAGGTAACTTTTTATGAAAGTTTGTGTAATCAGTGCAATAAAAATTGAAAACTTTAACAGTAAGTACTGGACAGTAAGTACAAGACAAAACAGTAAGTACTGGACAGAACAGTACAAGACAGAACAGCACAACACAAGGCAGAACAATACATGACAAATTTTAATAGCATTGAATAATTTTTTTTGTTTTATATGATTTTTGGGGGACGAATTGTTATTTTTGTATTTTAGACAACTTGTACGTGGGACAAAAAGTTGTGTTCTGGTTTGGTGAAGGACAAAAATATATGTTTTTGTCCTGTCCCTTGCCTCCAGTTTGTCATGTACCTGAAACAGTTTTATAAATCAAACATTTGATAACTGAAGTTCAACTATCCTGTCCTTCATTTTTTAGCAAATCAAACACACCCTTAAAGAATAATTTCTTAATTTAGTATGTTTAAAGAGTGTTCCAGAAGCACTTGTTAACAAAACCCCAAATTTATATATATGTGACATTGTTTGAATTTGAACACTCATAATTCCTAGCAATTGAGGTCATAGAGTTTAATTACCGTGAGAAAAAAAAACAAAAAGTATTCTAGTTTTCTTTATTTGTTATCCAAATAATAAAGTTTTTTTCCCTCAACAAAAATTTATTTTAAATTTTTCGTTGTTTTCTTTCATTCCGGTTCATATTTATTCTTGCTATCAAATAGAAATATGGTTGCAATTTGCAAATAGGAAAAGAAGGGGAAAAAACCATTGTAAGTTGTGACCATAGACGGTAAAACGCTATGTTGAGAATATCGTCCCCTCCATCCGTGACAACACACAACCATATATAATTCATTCAATGTTGGTATGTTGCTGGCCAACAAAAACGATAACATTGGTCCCATCTTTGTTGAGTTATAGAATTGTTTGGTTGGAGATGAATGAATGAATTGGAGGGACCAAACATTACTTTCTATTTTTGTCTTCCCTTCAAAAAGTTCTTTCTTTCAATGAATATCCCATTCGGTCAAAAAATAACCTGATTATGGTTTGCAAATTAGCCATGGTTGATATAATTGCCACCACCACCACCACTATAAACACACACTAATCCTACATTATTTTAATGCTTGATACTTTTTGTAAGGATTTAAAGGATGTGCAATGTACACTAACATTTGTTGCACCACATCACTTTGTATTTTAAAATGGATAGTGTAACATGCATGAAAGTCTGTGAACATTTATTGGTGTGAACGGTAGTTAATTACCGTTGAAGATAAATCATTTGTATCTCAACCATACTTTATTCTTCCCTGCAATCCTACAAGCTCCCACTCCAACGAACGCCAGTGCAGCTCCAACTGCAATATTATTCAATAATAAATCATTAAACATCCAAAAATAAAATTACAAAGAGAACACACCACTTCAATTCATCTTGCCATTCCACAAATTAGAAGGACATGAAACTAAACAAGTATGGACAACGGTCACACACCACTTCAAGGTTACAAGAGAGAGAACACTATGGAATATCAAAATGAACTATACACATGAACCAAGCTAATCACATCATCTAAAAATCAAATAAGTTAGCATACAAGATTGTGCATATTTAAGATACAAAGCCAAAAGAAACTTGATGAACAACTAACAAATCAACCTGAAAACGGATATACCTGAAACAAACATAAGAGTTTGATTTACAAGCCTATGGTACAACTTGCGTCTATTTTCATCTCCAGTTTCAGGAACGTGTAAACGATTGTATTGCTTGCGGTTTTTTCCAACTTCAGTTTTAGAAATGCTTAAATGAGGGTGCTCAGCAGCAGTTACAATTCGGTGGAATAGACTGTTGAGATTTCCTAACATCGCACTGATTGGTATAGGAGCCTCTACTCCCATGTTCTGACTAACCTGCAAGACACACCGACACGTCAAAAGTATTATTTCAATTTGAACCTAAAAGTATACATATACACAGACTACTATATGCATGAATAATTATGTATATATGATTATGCAAATGAATAAGTTAATGAAAATACCCTAGTTGACTCTTGTACAGCCATTGGAAATGAATACTGGTCATCTTTAGCTGCAACTATAAGGCAGGGCACCTTAAAGCCGGTATGTTCTCCATGACGAGCAATTTCTACAAGGAGTTTAGATGATGCCTTCCATGAGGACTCATTAGACCTAAAACGAATATTTAGTCAGATATATACAACTAACATTTTTCCATGTTACTTAGTATGAGTTGTTTGTGAAACTGAATGAACATGAAACTACTTTTAACCTTAAAGCTCATAAACGAATTGGTAGAGTTGTAAATTAAGAAGGTTTTTTTAACGAATACCATGCAATCTCACAGTGACTCATTGACTTGTACATCTTCTTAAGTGCACAACATGATTTTTGTAAGTGTTTTTAAATCAAGATGTTGAAACATGGCGTATGAGCTAAAATACTTGAACACACTACACAATTAATCAAAACTTCAATTCAAGAAGACCAGTTGTAATTTCTCCAAATCTCATAAACACCACTAAGTAATTTAATAGTGACACTTATCCTGACACTGATGCAAATATTAGAATATGTAAAGAAGGTAGTCCATAATTTCTATGGTATATTGGCATAATGAACTTAAATATGAGCACTTACTTGTCATGAACAAAACTGGCAATGTCACAAGAGGCCAAAGACTCCTTATTAGCCAGCAGCTCTCTGACTCCATCTTCATGAATCTCTTTCAGCACAAGATATTTCTTGTTTTCCTGCAACAAAATGATAAAACATGAACTTGAAGAAAGAAATGCGAGATAATAAAATAAATATATTAACAAAAATAAGTTATGGTCATAACCTGTCGATCAAGTATAATTTACCATAGCAAATCAACAACATTTACAGCGTAACGATCCTCGTTGGTTGGAATATAAGTTTCAGGAAATGGCCTGCATTATGAACTCAACAACATTAAAAAAGGTATGATACTAAATAATTAAATTTGTATTACCACTGTACCAAAAAGCTTAAAGGCAACATATAATAAAAATACCATCGAATAAAAGATTTCAACAATGCAGACTTTCCAGCATCCCTAGGTCCAAAAACAAAGCACTGAAATACATTCCGTCGCGATTGTTGTTCTTTGCGATCTAAATGCTGCCTCCTAGTCACATGGATAGCAGATGATGGATAATATGGGTAACCTATGTAAATCAGATTCTCCACACTAAAAGTTGGGTCTAGCAGGGTCATGAATGCCCACTGTACATAAAAATATAAGATGTGTATTAAAGATCAATGGTAATTCATGACAACATTGCAGATAAAACGTTAAGTGCACTTAAAGATACATAGACTAGACATATAGTCACACGTGATATAAAACTAAGGCAACTTTGATTCTCAATAAGCGTTTCAATTAATTTAATGATAAAACTCTCAAGCAAAGTCCATCACTCCGCTACAAAAATTGTTCGGCAAAATGCAAGGAAGAGGAATAGACAAAGATACAAGACTTGAGCACCTTTGACAAAAATGCATCAAGTGATAGTCCTCTAAATGCATTCTCATCTACAACATCCTCATATGGAGTTCCGATCCAAGGACTGTAATCAAAAAACATAAAATATCAAATAACATTGGCAAGAGTCCTCAGTAATTGACAACCAGACTAAGGAAAGACATGCATATAAAAAATAGCATAGCTAGACTTTGTAAAAATCTACACAACCCAAGAAAGATTCCACATCAAATTACCCCATTACCAATCTTAGAAGAAACCAATGCAAACCAATCCACCATGAAATGGTGTATAATAAAGTAAACTTATGTGTCACGTAGAATGTGAGAAAGCGATCTACTTTTCTGGAGCAGTGGAAAACAATTCTTTAAGTTCTTCGGGTTGCAACATCCCATCCTGTAGGAATGAAAAAATATGGTTAAATTTCAACTTGTATCACAATAAAGCCGGTTGAGAAAATGTCTGAAAATGTCTAAAGAGCGGCATGAAAAAGTAAAAATATTCAAGATCGTATATGCAAATGACATACACAATTAACATCAAATGCGACAAAAATTTCCTTCAAGAAATGAACAGCTTCATTTGTCAACTCGATGCTTTGTAGACATTAAATCCAATTTTGATTAGAATAAAATAGTAGTTTGTCAACAATTGATCAAAAACAGGTCTGATAAATAAAGAAAACAATATAGAGACCACAATTTGTCGCAAAAAAAAACCTGATCAGGAGCACGTTTCAGAGCTGGAATTTGGTCATCTTCAAGCTTGGTATCATCATTGTATTCAAAATTCCTAAGCACAATCCATGGTGTCTCATGAAACCCATTTTCTATTAAAGAGGCATGAATACATTGAAATTCTGTCAAAGTAAGTCCATGTTCATTCACACCTTCAGACAATTTTTCTTGCACAACCTTCATTGCATCCGCGAATTGAGATCGTAGCACTGGATCATTGAAATATTTAACCTGTAGATAGTTTTGTTCAATATTTCACAAAATCTATACAAGTTAACCTATGATTACATAATTGAAATAAGTTTATTTTTTTGAATGGCAATCAAGCTACATTGAGTCAGACTATAATATTCAGATAATAAATGAGCCAACAATTTTCATGTTTAATATGAGAAAGAAAAAGTAAAACCAGAAAATTATTCAGTTCAGTATCACTAAGGAAGCCATCTCTGTCAAAGTCATTGAGGATAAAAATCCGCTTCAAAGCCCGCACATATCGAGTTTTTAGAGTCTTTGAATTCCGGCAAAATAATGGACCCAGTGGATAAAGAACAGACTTTTATGCATAGCAGAAAACATCAGGAACCTTCATAAAAAAAATTAATTGAAATTGCATCAAACAAATCCAGATATACCTAATTATCACTTTTGATATAAGATTTCAAAATAATATGGAATTTGATTGTAATAGTATGAACGAAAGATACCCGCAAATGCTTAGATGCTGAACACGCAATGCTAGTCTCTATCTCTGGGAACTGTTGCATTACCTTTTCTAGGCTCACTTGTTGATTTACTTGTTGTAAATCAAGGTTACAAGCAACCACTATAATAGGAACTTTCACCTGTTCAATAAGATCAGATATATGTCATGCATGCAATTAAGTATATTATACGAACTGAATCTGACCGAGTTGTCCAACAAACATGTATACAGGCATGTGCATAAGAATATATGATACAAAAAAGATGAGCATAATTGGTTTAACAGTTTGTAATTATCTAAATCAGGTTATCCCTGCCATTCTTGCCAAATATTAATTTTCTCCCTCTTTTATTTTCTCTCTTCACTTATAAAGGAGTGTGAGTGGAACTGAAATTGAAAATACATTACTTGGGATCACAACCAGAGGAAAATGAAAGAAAGATTGAGAGAATTCATAGAACTAGGATCTGTAATACTCAGTTGCATAGATGATTGAGGGGATTGGGCCAGCCCTATATATTTATCACTTTGACTACAGATGCAGTGTATAACCTAATTCCTTACACATTGTAGATGCAAAAAAGAAAAGAGAACATAAACCTCTAAACTGCGAAGATGCGGGAGCCAAAATTTACTTAGACTTTCAAATGTCTCATGTCGATCGCAAGCATAAGTGAGGACAACTGTGTCAGCCCGTTTTAGTTCTTCAGCAACTTTATCATTATCCTCGGCACTACAAAAGCAGCAACAGCAAGAAAAAAATTAAAATAAGGAAGTGAAATGTCAAAGAGATTCAGATTAGTGTAAACATTTCCCTATCAACACAAATTTACAAATGTTTTGATACCAGGAAGAGGTGTCGATGATCGTGATTGGCACACCCTCTGGACACAGATATTTAGGCAGCCTGGTGGGATCCAATACCGGAGGCACATCCATCACAGGTTTTCCAGTGGCGAAAGTAACAATGAGGCTAGATTTTCCAGATCCTTGGTCTCCGGCAACAACAATATGAACTCCAGTACGGCGGCGTTGGTAAAGTGTTGCCATGGATACAACAAGCGCTAGCAAAAATCTAAAATTGAAATGTGAATGGGAGATGATTGCAATGGAGTGAAAGTGCCTCTCATGAGTTAGAAGAACGATGTAAAGTATAAGCTGTAACCCTTGCCAACGGTGTGTATTCTACGCTACCTTGTAGCCCAAGAAAGTTGTACAATTAGAGACTAGAGAGTTCCTACAAATGGAAGAGCTTCATTGTGATTAAATGAAAAATTAGAAATAAAATTAATAAAATCACAAAAATCTCCCCAAAACATGGAAGATATAACAACTGACATACATCAAGATAACCAAAAATTGCGAAGACCAAATCTATTTAGAAGGAAGTTAAAAAATGAAGATAGACCTCACCTGTTATAGGATATAAGATAGTAATAATCATCAAACAAGTTAATTAACTTGGAAATCGTTCTCTAATCCTGATTCCAAATTCAATATAATTCTTCCTCTCCTCTTCTAATTAACTCGCTACCCTTCAGCCTTCCATGCCAAGGAGATTTCAACCAATAATAATAAGATCTCTAATAATAATAATGGATGAAGAATCTGAAAGAATCCAAAATCATTATAGTGTTGGTTAAGAATATTTTGCTCTAAGAAATGATTTATTTTACTTTTATAGCTAAAACTGTCACCTTCTTCAAACAAACAAAAAAACTGTCGCCTTATTTTTAATCTATTTTTGTTTTTACAATATTGGTAAAACAAAAGAGGTTTTTGATGTTTTCTGTTTTGTTTGTTTTTTAAAATTTGTTTTGTTTTGTTCAAACCTTTGAACCTAAAAGAAGCACGTTATCATTTTATAATTATAATAAAAAATAAAAGATAGTTTTTTCTCAAAATAAACAGATCCTAAACTTTTGATTAGTTAATGATAAAAATATTATTCCTTAATATTTTTTAGTATAGATTACACATGTTTTCTTCATATTCTATTCTCGTGTGATTACAGCATCCGAAACATTCTCTAATACGGCGATGAATTGAAATCAAAAACCTGAGAGCTTTGCATGTATAAAACATTGACACCTTCACAAGGGTGTGTGTGAACAACAAGGTTTGTTTGCTTCCTACCAAAACTAATCTTATATAGTTTTAATTAAAATACAAAATAGAGCCAAACTCGGTTGCACAAGTCTAATCTCCATTGATACCGTCCACTATTAGTTCACAATCCAGTTGAATGATAAACAACCAACTAATGTAACCACATTAAAGCCTTGAACAAACCAGTTTCAGCATCTTAGGGAGTTAGAACCGCATTAATATACATTGTTTTTCCAGAGGAGGCATTTTGGAAACAATGCACAAAGGTCAAATAGCTTAAAAATGGTAATACAGATTTGAAATTCTTTTAGGTCGTAGCAAATACACGCAACCGTATTAATGCCATTAGTAAGCTGGTTCAAGAGGATGGTTGTGAGGCAGTGGTTAAGAATACTTTCTGTAAAACTCCACCTCCTAGTCCGACTCTACTAAAATTAAACTTTCTATTTTGTTTTGACCCCAATTCAATATTATTATTTTTTCTAGAGTTTTATTATTTTATCTTATTTTGTGCACATTCACTAATTGAACCGATCTCGGTTTAGAATCTCAATTGCATTTAATAACTAACCTATCATGGATATATTCTTAAAATTGTCACATCAGTGAACAACAGAATTTTCTGCAGCAAAGGAAGACTAACTTTGAAGTCCAAGTGCTACCACATACTGTAAGGATGATAGAAAAACCGAAGGTATCAATTGCAAGAAGGATTGCTTAGTGAACAAGCATAAATTTTTCCAACCTGAAAATGAACTAGTATTTAGAAGATTGAATTGCCAAGTGAGCAGTAATAAACGAAGTAAAAACAGAAAGAGACAAGACCCCTTTAAAAGCCAATAACCAAGTATTCCACAGAAATTTTAATATAGTCAGATTGCAATGGTAACATTTATTTAATTGTGCAAGAGCTCCAACATCCGATATCAAATGTATCTTAAGTGTTTGATATATACTCATAAAAAATAATAAGCACGCATACAACATATTATTACTTACCATACAAATGCAGCAGCATAGCGGAGACCATCATACACACACCTGAAAAAAACCAACAGAATGCAAGACCAATAAAGCTGTGAATGTATACAATCTTTGAAAAAAAAATGATAGTTATAACTCCAAGAACTAAACTATGAAAGTACCGGTAACCACTGAAAAAAGAAAACAAGAAAAAAAAAAGACATGTGGGGAAGAGGCTCCATTGCATAAAAGAAACAATTCTGCCATGTCTATTCTTGCCATCTTCTTCTTCTATATTATCCAACCTAATACAATAGCCTGGAAGATAAATCCATACACAAAAACATATTTCTTAAGCTCATGAAAGTAAAACCAAATGACAAAACCAATGCTAATGTATAAATATTAACAGCATAAACAAAGCCTGCCAGAATTGTGTCTAAAGAATCATGTACAGAAATTAAGTATACGGCATATGAGCATAAAAATAAAGAGCACCTCCAACTATGGATACAAAGGCAAATACAGAACCCTGTTTTCCAGAAAGAAGAATGACAGTTGAACTCCATGCAGACAACATGGTTATTGGAGAGAAACTAGAAATTTTCCTTGATTAAAAATTCTTACTCTAATAGACTATGCAAGCTGCACATCACACATCGTTAATGATACTTTCATTCATCATAAGGTTCTGTTGACTAACTGACCGGCTCAAACAGTATATATTGCATTGATTGTTATACATTTCTTCACCCTAAACCTATTCACAAACCTTCATGTCTTAATCAGACATATTCTTCCCTGGATCCGTAAAAGCACTCGCTGAAACAACCCGCCAGTGTTGCTCAAGCTGCAGTATTAAACACCGAAACAGAAAGTGCAAAGAAAATTGGTTAAAAGTTGAAGCAAATATTCGAAAAACATTCTCAAGGACAATAAAAATAAGGAATACAATACAAAAAGATAAAACCAGAGAATGCTTAGGCAGGATGATGGTAAGAAAAACACTAGACACATTCATTATGAATTCCAGTACGGTGGGAAAACTTCATAGAATACAGATAAGGCCTCATTGAACATTTTCACTCGTTCCCTGTTGAAATGCATAGTTATGCAATGCTATTCCTTAATTAAACAAATCTATCTTAAATGCAAGTAAAAAACTTACAAAGAACTACCTCGCCTTCACAGTGCTTGAATTCAAACCATCCCTCATACGCTTGACATCTTCTGGTACTGTGGATAGCAGTAGCTTTCCTTTTGCAGAACTAGAGGGAGATTCATCAGTTGTAATTCCAAGAGCAGCATTAACATGTGGCTTATAATCCACATGAATCATGATGATTAGACTTGTGATCAAAATGTGTTGCTTGCAACTTCAGATTAAAATGCACATAATTAAAGAAGCTCTCCACATCCCCATGTGTTGCTGGAGATCTACTTCACTACTTTTCAACATAGTGGGCAGAGAAGACAAAATGAATTTTTCATGCATTCTTGAAAGCTACCTGATCTATCTAATGAAGCAGCTATGTTGGATACGTGTTGTACAATGTGCAGTGGTCTATCCAGGCTACTGGAAGATGGATCTAATTTACTAGATGTTGTCACTGCACTAGTTCACACACATCCTTCGAGTAAAAATACAGACCAGAGATTGGTGCATTACAAAATTGCAGAACAGAAGCACATATAGGGCAAATCAAAATATAACAAGAGAACAATTGGGAAAATTAGGTCAAAATGGTAATAGAAAAGTCAAACTCAATTCAATTGACATATATACTATTTCCAAAGACATAAACGTCAAAATTTGTAGAAATAATTAACAGTATCAGCACCACTATTCTCATACAAAGCTACTTAAAATGGAAACCCTCAACAAATTATAAACCCTTAACTTCAATCAATCAATCATAAATTATGTAAAATGAAACATAAAATTAAACAATTTTATGCTTATGGTTAGTTAATTAATAGTGTAAATATTTTTACACTAATTCTGTATACAAATTAAATTCTATATATCAGTACATTGACTGAGGATATCAAACACAACTTGGAAAATTATGTAAATGTTTTTCTACGGTTACAATCAATAGTTAAATCTTGACATAACTCAATCAATGTGTACATTTTACAGTTTTTACTTTTTACTTATAGTCTTAGTTGAAGCAAGTGTTGTTCATAAACAATTTTCTCCAAGTATGGAATAACAGCATAAAAAACCATCCAATTTGTATGCATCGTGCATGACGAGGATAATGAAGAGATATGAGAATTAGTATATGTTACGATAGAAAAGCACCGAAGCATATGGAACAAATCAGGGTTGAGTCCAACCATGCCTTGATTTTGACCCAATCAGGGTTGTTTTCTTCCTGTTTGTCGTCTCTTATTTGTAATGATGGTGGAAGCACTCCAACTGGAAGCACAGGAACCTTGTATCGGTCAGAAAGATAATCTAGCCATGGACCTTCAAGTTCTCTAGAGGTTCTGATAACAAACATGTCAGCACTTGTGAATACTTTGGTGGTATCAGAAGTAGTGACTGTTTTTCCACCAGACTCATTCTTAACGGATTCCTTTATTCTCATCATCTCATAAGGTTTGAGATAAACGATTGTTTGGAAAGGAAGCCACTTTGGTGGGCTACACATGTCTACGACTTGATCCCTCGGTGGATTAAAGAAACATACATTCAAAGCTGCAAGTATACTGTAATGAGCACAAGGAATGTTAAGACTTTTGGCAATTGCTGGCAACCAATCAGCTGCACAATCATAGAAAACCCAATCAGGCTTTGAAGTTTTGAGTATCTGAGTAACATCGTCTTGTAGACCGTAATAAGCCAACTTAAGATAACCAATCATATTTTTTGGAATATTCTGCATGCTCTCTTCACCTTGTAGTTGTTCTATGTGTGGTAAAGGAGATTTAACGAAATTGATGAATGGTTGAATTGTTTTGGGTGGTTTAGGAATTTGATCAATGTTTTTGGGGGAGTTAATCAAGGTGACAGTGTGACCATTTAGAGCAAGAATTTTGGCCAACTCAAATAATGTTACCATACCTCCCCTCACTTTTATAATTTTAAACAAACTTAACTCATTTAATTCATAATAGTAGTTTTAATACAAGATGACATATAATCATGAACTTGGGAACTAGCATAAGATAATGACGCCCTAGCTAGCAAGTGGGCAACATTATTTGCTTGTCTCTTAATGAAACTTATCTTAAAGTTTTGATGATTCATAAGTGAAACTTTGCGAGTATTTAGAATTGCGCCGAACATTGAATTGGTGCTGAGATTGCTTGAGATGTCGTCAACCACTTGCTTGCAATCAAATTTTATAGACACCGAAGGAAACCTCAAGGTACCAAGCCATTTTATCGCTTCTTTTAGACCTCTTGCTTCCGCTTCTTTGGGTTGTGGAAAACCTTTATACCATGTAGTTGTTATTTAAGGGTATAATAAGAATAATAAAAAAGTAAGTGTAGATTCCTTCAAAAAAAAAAAAAGTAAGTGTAGATGCACTCATCTAGTTTGTTACACTTATTAAATGATAAAGGAAAAAATTGAACATTTCTGTTTGTTACACTTTTATTTTAATATTTAAATTTATTCTTATCTATTTGTTACATGTGTTATTTGAATTGAAAATTAAAGATATTTTTGAAAAAAATCCAACCCAAAAGTGCTGAAAGGGGTAGTTTTCTTTATATATAGTATAGAATGAATGAGAATGATGTATTTGTTTTTTAATTAGTAGATAGACACTAATTAGCATTCTAAAGGACAAACCTTAGATAAAGTACCATACATACTGTTGGTGCTGTTCTTCAATAAAAACTTGACACATTTATTATTTTTTCCACATCAGCTTTTTGCTTTTTAGAAAACAACACAAAGTTAACATCCTATTTCATTCTGTTGTTTCTTCTTCAACGCATTACTGTATGCCCTCTTTTCTTATTGGGCATTAAACATCACCGCCATAGTTTGTGATATTTTGCTGTTAACCTCCCATCCTAATTTAGGGATATATGCATCAAACACACATGAATATAATAAAGATGCAAACACCAAATTAACTAATTTTATTATAATCAAATAAATTGTCTGCTATGGAGGCAGTCGGATTTCTAATCTCTTTAATTTTAGTTTGTTTTGTTTTGGGAGATTCCTTAATTTTAATTTGACTTTCAGTTTGTTGTTTTACCTCCTTACATGTGTTATGTTCAACTTTTCTTGTCATTCAAAATAATCTGTTAATGGAATAATATGGGTAGTAACAGTGGCGGACATGGGTTCCTGTTCATGCTTCTCGGTAACGGATTGAAGAAGATATAGAAAGGAAAAGTAACAGTTTTAATTTCTTAAAGGCTGATGTGGAAAAAATAATAGATGTGTGAAGTTTTTATTGGAGAACAGCACCAACAGCATGTATGGTACTTTACCCAAGTTTTATCCTTTCCTAAATAATAATAATAATAGTTGTAGTATATGCTACTTCAAAACAAAAATAGTTGTAGTATATCCACTAAAAAAAATCAACTAATCAATGTATTTGCTTATGTAGTGCCCAACGCCTACCTAAGACATTGGGAGAGCACCCTCCAAAGTCTCATATCAATACATATTTGTTTATGTATTTAATTTTTTTTTGTAGGACTCTGTTATTATCTAATTTATCATGCACATGTATTAACACATTTTAATTCTAAACTTATTTTTCATATGTAGTACTCCATCCGTCTCAAATTAATAGTCATTTAAGGTTTGTGTACGGTTTTAAGAAAATGATTAATTGTGTTCATTTAAATGGTAAAATCAATATCATGTACTAATATACCCTTATTAATTGCTAACAAAATAGTTAAGTTTGATGAAATTCTATAAATAAGGGTATAATAGATGAACAAAAATAATAAATACCGCAAAGTGATAATTATTAGAGACAGATAAAAATGTTAAATAGAAAATTATTTTGAGATGGAGGGAGTACTAGCGTTTAAAAGGATTATCAGTTTGTCCGCTCTTTTTATAAATTGTGAAAAGTAATTCTTATAAAATTTTGATTTTGATTAAAATTATAGTTACAGACATTTCTCACTTTTAAATTGTAATAAATCATATTTATCTTTTTCAATGACACCAAAAATATAGCAAATATAATATAAAAAATATATATATTGTAGTGATCACAAAGCATTTAATAACTATTCTATTAAGAGTGTATACTATTTTCTTTTTATTAGGGGAAGAGTGTAAATTCTTAAAATTGTCACATTGTCATAGCAAAATCAGCGAACAGCAAATTTTATGCAGCAACGGAGAGTACAAATTGAAGTCTGTCTGCTACCATATACTTTCGGTTTCACAGTTGTGCTGTGTTTAAACAAACAAAATCAATATCAATCTAAAGTAAATCGGCAGAGTATAATGCTATGGAAGCTCGGAAGCAAAGGTAAAAAAAATAAAAAAATAATAAATCAGTGTGTATTCAGTAGTCTGATGATTTCAGTTCCGGATCATCATCATTCCCTTGATCAAAATAGTAAATTGAGGCCAAACAAATCAAGACATCTGTAAGAACAAGTTCAAAGACATCAAAAACAAACTTCGGAGCAAATAAGCCCCAAACCTGCAAAATTTAATATTAATATGCATTTAGTATAATATACTGGCATCAAATATTTGGAAATAGGCAAAAGAAAATTATTGAAATAAAAAATTGCCCATTTACCATCAGGTGCCGCCTTTGAATTGTGACACACAGTATAGTGAAAGTGGTTGTAACTGCTGTTATGAGCCCGTACATTGTATACATCTATATAAAACAGAGAAAGGTCATTGTGTTGATCAAGCAAAGCATTCAGTGATCAAGTAGTGGATCTACAAAAGGAGAAGAACACTCACTTGAGATAATTGTGTGAAAAGAAAAAGCTTTCCGAGATTACCCTGATACTTAGTTGCTACAAGAAATGGGAGTCCAAATACTGGAAGGATGATAGAAAAACCATAGGTATCAATCGTAAGAAGGATTGCTTGGCGAACAAGCACAAACTCTTCAAACCTGAAAATGAATTAATATTATGATTGATTTACCAAGTGAGCAGTAATAATAAAAGTAAAAACAGAAAGATATTAAAAAAAAATAAAAAACCCTTTAAAAGCCAATAACCAACGAGTTTATTCTCCTGACAGAAACAATTTTAATATAGGCAGATTGCAATGGTTACGTTTGTTTAATTGTGCAAGAGTTTCACATTCCCACACCAAATGTATCTCAAGTGTTTGATATATACTCCTTAAAAATAATAAGCACACACATGACATATTACTTACCCTATAAATGCAGCTCCATAGCGGAGACCATCAAACGCACACCTGAAAAAAACCAACAGAATGCAAGAGCAATAAAACTGTGAATTTATACACAATCTTTGAAAAGAAATGATAGTTATAACTCAAAAGTTAAATTATGAAAGTACCAGTGACCACTGCAAAAGAAGACACATGTGGCGAAGAGGCTCCATTGCATAATAGAAAAACTTCTGCCAGGTCTATTCTTGCTAGTTTCTATATTATCCAACCTCATAATGCAATAGCCTGGAAGGTAAATTCATAGACAAAACATATTTCTTAAGCTCATGAAAGTAAAACCAATGCTAATCTACAAATATTAACAGCGTAAACAAAGCCTGCCAAAAATGTGTCTGAAGAATCATGTACAGAAATCAAGTATACAGCATATGATCACAAAAATAAAGAGCACCTCCAACTATGGATGCGAAGGCAATTATGGGACCCTGTTTTCCAGAAAGAAGGATTACAGGTGAACTCCATGCAGACAACATGGCAGTTGTTTTCGCAACTAAATTTGTCTTGCAATCCGAACAGCTATGCTTAAATAGTTGACCACATGCCAATAATAACAATTGTCCCAAAGCAATAGCATAAACAATTCTAGGAATATAAGTTCTTCCAATGCTTTCAGGCATCACTGCAACACCAAACCCATCACTGTCTGTGATCAAATGCACAAGCATTAGCATATAACTCAAGATAGTACCCAGTATGACATACTTCCAAGGCCAGTCAAAGAAGCTGCAATTGGTGGCCTTGTAAAGCCAAAATGCTAACAGAATCAAAACCAGCATTGGTATAAGTTTTGCTGTATAGTCCCAAACAGGTAAATCAGATGCTAAGCTGGCCATCCATGAACTGTTGTCTTTCATGAAAGCAGACGTTGCAGCCTGCTTGGACAGCCCAACTTCGATGGCGAATCGGCACAGGGTGCTCAAAAGAAGGAAGCCAATGCTCTGCAGGAACACATACCTTAGCATGCAAGAAAGTTCATATAGATAATACTGAGTTTTTAAACAAATTAAGAAAGTAGAGTAAACTAAATACATACTTCTGTTAGCAGCTTCTCCTTGACAACTGATTGCCGTAATGCCACAATCCCAGATGTGCTCAAAAGAAAATTTGCTACTTTTCCTTCCTCCACTGACAACAAAGTTTAATTGAGATTCACATTATGACCATGAATTTTAAACATTTTAGATATACAAATTGGAAAGCATGTGAAGAATTTCAGACTTACAGATATAACTGTTCGAAAGGAGGCTACATGAACGTATTCCCAGTAAAAATAATGTAAAAGTTGAGGAAGTGATAATTGATGAATTTCCAGACGACGATGAATTTACACCATGTTGTTTGGTCGCCCTTAAGATAGCAAAAACTTGAAATATAAGTGATATTAACATGATTCCGATGCCAGTTCCCATCATGTTTAAATCAAACTCGGTCCATTTAGAACGAGCTAACTCGGCAACTGTTGTTAGAAATTTGAAGTATGCATCAATTTGCCACTTAAGTGCAGGCACTAATGCATCACTGGCATTGTCTTTATCAAGCAGAAGCTTTTTGGTGGAGTACAACCAATGATTCTCTGCTTGAGCATAAACACTTGCTATTTGGGACAAGTCATCGTGGGAAAATCCAACAGCTGACGAAGCTGAGTAAGCATCCATATATCTTTTCACCTAAAAAAGAAGCACACTGTTGAAATGACTAAATGACGTCTTTCGCACACATGTGCACGCTCCCCCTTCTGCGAATATCTTTTTGAAATTGCCACAAGTAAAAAGCCAAAAAAGGTATGGTAGTAAAGCCCAAGATTCTATCCTTGAAATATAAGAAGTCGTTTTGAAAGTATAAAAAACTAGAATGTGACAGAAACCTAATTCAAGAGAAATAGAAAGCTGTATTATAGATTCAAAACAAGAGCTATTACAGAAAAAAGACCCCCGTATTCATAGAGCAAAGATCCTGAGAGAAACTATTTCAAACATATATCTCATTTCCTACTCTTTACTTAATTCTCCACTTCTTATATTGTAAGGCCTAATAAACTTGTCAACTCAGCACTAATAACAACCTCCCTCCCCCCAAGCATTTCTATTTATCACGAATAATGCTTCCAAGTCCTGGGCTTGCAATGATTTGATTTGAGCCCATTAATCTGGGAAAAGGGCAAAAGGGTAAAAGGGTTTTACTTATAACGAATAATGCTTTTCTATTTATCAGGAATAATGCTTCCAAGTCCTGGGCTTGCAATGATTTGATTTGAAACTAAATTTTACTTGCATTATTACAAAAATGGAAAAAGGTTTTTTTTCATATATAAAACAAAAGACAAGTTTTAATCTGGGAATCCAAGCAGCATCAAATAGGAAAAGATAATTTAGCTGCACTGGTTCAGTCTGGAAAATATTTACATGTTATAGTCAACTGTTTGTTTAGGTGTTTATGCAGCATTATGGAATCAACTATCGAATTCCAGCAGCAAATCCTTTTTCAAATATAAGCATTCAGATCTTTGAAAATTAGTAATTTGTTAAATCAGACACTAAATGAGAGACAACACTGAGTTTTGAGCAAAGTAAGAGCAAATGCAGCAGCCAGGACAGAGAGATATCCCAACTTTTTTAAATGCACCATCAGGGTCCACTTCACAATTTTATAGCCAGCAAATATATATGGAGTAGCAAAATTGTAGAAATGGTAATTTAGAATTAAGAACCAAAGATTCAACGAGTACCTGCCAAGTATTGATGCAAAGTGCATTAGCATAATTCTTCATCCAGATATCTGGTTCTGGCTGCTTTTGAGATGCATCAGATTTCCAACTACCAGCTCCTAAAGCATATAATTCAGGATTGATGCGGCCAATGCTGAGGAATGAAAAAGATTACCTTGTGAGTTCTTAACTTAGTTCCTGTGAAGAAATTTCTATAACAATGGGATACCACATGATGCCATGCCATATGAAAATACAGAACCAAACATCAAAATAGAAGATTCCAGATTGAGGAAGTGATACAAGAATAGGATTCCGGCCATATAGAGTCAACAATATATTGATGTGACTAAGCTATGGCTTAGAAAAAGCAATATTCTGATGACAGTGGTAGTAGGTAGAGTTTGGTTAAAGTACTTGAAGAGTACACGTGCTTATACCCATATATTTTTTAAATTCAAAGGGTTACTTAAAAAAAATTGCATTGGTAACATTATCAAATATAAGTATCTAGACCCATTACTTGCATTTTAGTTTCAATGCTTTTTCCTCTAATGTGTCTTTTATAAAAAGCAATATTTGGTGGGCTTAATGGCAACCACAAAGCTTGTTTTCTCTTAAGGAAAGTCTAATGTTTAAGTAACTGTTTTAGATACCATTACGTTTGGGCACATTAGTCATCCCTTAACAAATCTAGAGCCTGATACACACACATGAAATTTATTAAAATTTAGACCAGGCCCAGCTCAATGGGTGACAACTGCCCAAGCCTTTACAAGTACTTTTGTTTATAAGTTGGTATGAGTTCATAACAAGATTAAATGTTTTTCTGCACTTCATAGATACTTTTGGTAAAAAAAATTAACATATATTCAATTATTCATTTATTCTCGTAAAAAAAAAATAATACAAGATAGGCTCCCTTTCAACTCCACTGATTTTCTGTTAACACCAAGCAACACTAAAAAGTTAGACCAATACTCTCAACATTAACTACCCTATGCCCTTGCCGCCTCTAAACATCAAATACAGAATGATTAAATCAGAAGTTATGAGGCCAAAATAGCCTTCCATTTTACCCACAGCTCATCCCAAAAAATAACAAACTAGTTTGAAATATGGAAGGTGGGTTAAGGAATACATTACAATTAATTCTGCAGATAGGCAAATATAACAACAAAGTAGACAGTAGTAACGTAGACAAGATTCTTACACTGCACCTTCCATAAGGGAAAGGAATGCCGAGCAATGCTGACATTGTTACTGCAAAATCAAGCTGTAAAGGATGATAGGGATAAATACAGGTTTTGAACAAATTAAATTGTACACAGTTTTCAAAATTTAAAATACTATTAGAACAGAACAGCTTTCCTAACCTGTTGCATAGAGCTGATACAGACATTCTTTCCATCCTGATATGTAAGACAAGATACATAATTTACCCGGAAAAAAATAGTAAAAATCCAAGCATATAATTATAATATATAGATCTAACTCAGTTTCATGATCTTGGAGTCAGATAAGAGTAACAGGGTCACCCTGCCTATGAGTACAATGATAATGTATCCAAGCATATTCGTTGAGTTATATATTAGGTAATATCATGCTATGAATAAATAAGTAATTATGGAGACATTGGAAAAATGTAACAGTAAATACATAATACTACCTAAAGATATATTAGGTAATATTATGTATGTAATATTACATTTTTCCAGTAGCTCCATAACTGCTTATTTATCCATACCATACCGTAACACTATCAGTTATTCTGTCATTCCCAACTTCCAAAATTATTTGTGCTTTCCATCTTGACTATTCTAGCATAACACTAGAGGCAGTTAGCATGGAAAAGAAAAGGCAAAAATTTGTTGAAAGTTGAGAAGAAAGGTTCTTAGAGCCACCAGCAAACCATCATGTCTATGCATGTTTCAAACTTTAAAGGGATGGTAAATACCAGATCTATTTGACAAGAATAACTGTCAAATTCTGGAGGCACAGACGAAAGAGGCTCCTTAAAACTCATGGCAAAAATGGCAGTTTCCACCTGCAAGATGTTATCGTATGTAAACATGGGGGGAAAATATATTGATCGAGTAAAGCATATCAACAGACACCATAAGTGTGGTGCACACCTCTTCCGCACTCCCACCACCATGATCACCATTTAGGGTTTGCCCATGGTCACCCATTACCACAAGCAAAGTATTTTCATGTAAGCCCCCAGGTCCAGACTGATTTTCCAGCACTTCAATAACTCTCTAACAAAAATTTAGATTAGTTTGGTTACTAACTAGGCATGGGAATCAACAAAAACTAAACCAACTAAACTGGATAAATAAAAGACAATGAAATTGGAATCAGACAACCAAAAATGCAGGAGAGGTACCATTAACCCACATATGTTGTCAGACAGCATATAACAAAAATGATTAGATTAATGAAGCAGAAAGCATAGGCCATAAAAGAAAAACTAGTTAACACAAAAAGTGCCACTTAACAGAGTGAAAACTGAAAAGGAACGGACAACGATGTAGAGTAGATAATTAGTAAGTACCAAAACTGACCTCTAAATAGTTATTGTACTGCTCCAACTTTTCTATCATTGGAGTTGAGTCAACACCAAATATATGCCCGGCATGATCCTAAATAACAAACAAAAAACAGGACATGGTGACATTTCCTATCTAAATGATGAAGAGTGAGAATGGGAATAACAAGATACATAATATGGATATCATGACTACTAGGTGCATAGTACAAAATGATATGAAACATACCACTCCAAGAAAATGAGCAATAAGAACATCCCAATCTTCTTCATATAGGGATGGAAATAAATGTTCAACGCATCCGTTATCAACCTAAAATATAAGCAAGCCACTAGTGCTCAATTAACAGGTATTGCAAGGATTAAAAATTGAATCAAAAGTCAAACTCAACACAATATAAGGCCTACCGTATGGAGATCTTTGACATTAAAAGAAGGGTATGGATAGGATCTTTCAAAATGATGAGGAAACAACTGTGTCCATGTATCATCCCCCATCATAACAACTTTCTTCCCATTTTGAAACAACTGTAGGTAAACATATATGTATTTAGAATAAAAATTGGATCTAACTGCCTAGTCGGCAATTCCAATTCAGAAATGTAGAACAAGGACCAATTTCAGTCTTGAACTGAACAATATTTCAAACCATAAATATTAGAGACAAGGAAAAGTTGAAAAGAAAAAATCACCTGGTTAATGAAGTTATCTTCAACAATAGCAGGTGCACCAAAGCTATTACCAACATCAACAAAAGTTGGAAGTCCACCGGTTGTCAAGCCCTATCAAAGAACAGATGAAAGCTATCAGCTCAAACAATGAAACATTAAGGCTCTGGTTGGTAAAATGTAGCGGATAGCTGAGAGCTCATCGATAGCGGATGAGCTTCTAGCAGATAAGCAAGCTGGTTGAATTTGGAGGGCTGAGAAAAATTACAGATTGAACAAGTTGATAAATGTGAAACAACATAAAAGAAAATTTTCATTTAATATTTAAGTTTTTTCAATTAAGATAACAAGGGTAAAATTAAGAGAAAAAATAATAAGCTACAAGCTCAAACGCTACTTGAAGTAGCTTATCAAAAAACGCTACAAGCTAGTAAAAAAATCTTATAAGCCCGTGAGAAAGAATTGTTACCAAACAGGTCTATTCTGCTCGTATGAACTTGTAAGTTATGCTATCCGCTAAAAACTCAAAAACTAGCTTTTCCAAACATAGCCTAAATCATGGTAGTCAAATCGGGATATGTATTGTGTATTGTGTATAGTAAGATACATTAACAAAAAAAGATTATGACTTAAAATATCATATATAAACTTCATGATAACTTCAAAACATCCTTAATTCAATCAAAAATAACTCCATGATAACTAGGAGGTTTTAGACCCTTCTTTCATATCCATAGTATATACAGTCCTAATAATCTTGTGACGGATTAAAATGTGATAAGTAGAATGAAATTGAATAAACATACCTTCAAGCGCTGCAAACTAGTGGTAGGTGGATCAGCAAAAGCTTTAAAAATCCTAGCGGAAGAGGGTCGTGAGGATGACATATTATTCAAAACTTTAAATTTATCCATCCAGGGTTTAGTTTCTATGACATAAAAAGCATATAATCAACTTAACTAATAAGAAAAATTGAAATCATCTTTAAAACTGGTAACACATGGAAAACTAACTAACCTTGAAAGAAGGTGCTGGGAGCAACAAAATCAAACCTAAAACACAGAAAAGATAGCATAAGACAGTTAATTAAATGGTAAATTGGGTAGTTGAGCGTTGAGTACCTGAGAGCATCGAGAACGATGATAACGAGGCGGTTAATTGCAGGTTTGGTCCAGCAGGAATCGTTATTGGGAGAAGGAGAAGGAGAAGAAGGAAAGCATGGAGAGTGAGATACGTCGGAGCATTGGCTGTAATGAGGAAGTTCGGTTCTTGTGAGGAGAAAACCGGTGGTGAATAGAAGAATGGCTATGAGATGAAGTAATAGTGTTATCCACATCGGCCATATGTATTGCCACTTTCCGATCTTCCGACTTCGTTCTTCCATTCTCATCCTTAGATGACCGTGATATGGGGATCAATGAAATCTCCAAGAGTGGTATGGGGTTTGAAGAAGGTATAAAACAACTTGAGGGATTACCTCAAAAGGCAAAGGCAATGGTTTATAAGGCTGAAAAGGATAACTTTTATTAGTTGAATAATATTTTTGAGAGTTTTCTCAATTTTTGGTGGATTCTGGAACTTATTTTTACAAGTTTGTTGCTTGCAAACTTGTTTTTTATTTTATTTAGGTTTAGCACTCGCTAGCCTACGCTTCCAACTGCGTCAAAAAATAGTCATTTTTGTCTTTGAATGTGTAACGAGTAATCACAATAGTCACTAAATGTATCGGAAATTTAAATCGTTCTTGATTGTGCACACAATTAATGAAGGGGAATCAGTCACTTTAGTCCCTGAGTGAGAAATGAGTGGTCACTTTAGTCTCTGAATGCAGAGAAATTGCAAAACGGTCCTTGAATGTAGATTTTGTTGGTCAATTTCAGGGACTTAAGTGACTAACAAAGTCTACATTCAAAGACTAAATTGACTAACGGAGTCTATATTCAGAGACTAAATTGACTAACAGAGTCTACATTCAAGGACTATTTTGCAATTTATCTGCATTCAGAGACTAAAGTGACGACTCATTTCCCATTCAGAGATTAAAGTGGCTAATCTAGTAACTCTTTTTTAACAAAGATGGGTATGACAATATTAACCGAGCACTTTTAGATTAACAAAATGCAATGGACTAAGACTATTTTGAATATCAAAATGCAATGTTACAAAAATAACTATTTACCTCCTTTCAAAAAATATTACAGTTGAAGTTCTGTTAAAAAGTAAAAAAAATTAGAGTACTTTGTTTACAAAACAGATACGATGATAAGCGTAGAAGAAACAAATGGAAGTAACATTTGTCATGCGTAAGTGAAAGTGAATTCCATACTAGAAGTGAAAAAAATATGTCTTCAGTCATGTACTTATGTCAAAGCTACTTCGTTTACCGTACTGGAAATTGCATTCATTATACCACACGAAACTACCCCACTTGTTTCTTTGCAAGTGTAAATTGTTGCTTTGCAATATCGAAAGTGAAAAAAAGAATATTGAACGGATCAAGTTTTGTGTTGTTTTTAGGAGAAATAGATGGTGAATTATATTGGAAGTAACCGTCTCATGGCTACATATTTATATATAAGATGAAACATGAATAACTCAATGTTTTGTGTGCATTTTCTGTGCCTACTCTAACACTAATCTTTATCAGGTATCATTAGCTTTTCAAATTTATTTCTACTATTGGATTTCAGATTCAGCCTTGAAGCCTAACTTTGAAATATTTTCATGCCTTTTTATTTTGCTGCTTGTGCTGAGTAGTGAGAACTTTCCTTTAACCTATGCAATGATTCTATGAAATGCATATAGAGATGTATATCATGAAGTTAGCATTCAATAATAAATCTTAAAATATGCTTTGGTGTATGCTTGGTTCACTTTTGGAGTTGGCAAAATTGATTATAGAGATGTAGAATTGATTTTGGCATGTTTAGTTGTTCTCGAGCAGAGTTGATTATGTGCCTCTAGAATTGATTTTAATAGTTTTGTCTTCACAATCAATTTTTAGCTCGAATATATTGTTCACTTTTCTTTTTACATGAAGATCCAAACATCGTAGATCATTTTATGATCAACTCGGTTTTAGTCATAATCAAGTTTACAACAGTTCATTCAAATCAACTTTTGTCCATGCAGAGTCATAATCTATGTTGCTTCTGCTGAAACTGTAATTAGCATTGGACTAGATGACTTGAAAATATGGGGTTGAAGCATTTGCTAACCGCGATATGCTTGTGGGCTTGGTCCCAATCCTTGGCTTCTGCAACTTCTGATGATGGGTTAATGAGGGTTAGTCTAAAAAGAAGGACTTTAAACATTAACACTCTAAATTCTGCAAGGATCAACGAGGCTATTTATCAAAATAACCATTTAACAACTGATATAGTGTATCTAAAGAATTATCTTGATGCACAATATTTTGGTGAGATTGGTATTGGGACACCTCCACAAATCTTCAAAGTTGTGTTTGATACTGGAAGCTCCAATCTTTGGGTTCCATCTTCCAAATGCAAATTATCTGTAAGTTTCACAATGATCTAATTAAACACTCCTTCAGATATGCTTTTATTTAACCATGCTTATTTCAAAATCAATATATGATTAATTTGAGTATAACTAAATGCAGATTGCTTGCTACATTCATTCCAAGTATAGGTCCAAGCTATCTAGCACTTACACAAAAATAGGTAACTTTGAATTGGCATGAAATTCAATCTTTCTTTTTGTTGGTAAGCTTGTGCAATTGTGTTTATTATAATGTTCTTATTCAGAAGTTTTTGTTTGGAAAATGTTTAGGAACATCTTGCAAAATCCCTTTTAGCCGTGGACACATTCCTGGCTTCTTCAGTCAAGATAATTTAAAAGTTGGGAATATCATCATCAGAGATCAGGTCAATCAATGTTCTGAGTTTTTTTTCTTTATAATCACTATTATGATTGTTTCAGTTTTATATGCTTCAACTATGTAACACACCGGTACCTCACATTGAAGGTCCAGCCCGGCACATGTCAGCGTCATGGCGGTGTTTCATAGTGCTTCAAATTGTTTGTACTGGTTAAACTGGTGACTAGTTACTTTTAATCCTGCAGGAATTTACAGAGATTACAAAGGAAGGATCTTTGGAATTTTTAGCAATGCATTTTGATGGGATACTCGGACTTGGATTCCAGGATATGTCAGTTGGACAAGTCACACCAGTGTGGTAACTTAGCACATAAAGCAAACCTTATAAATCCATTTATGTTTATAATAAACATGCTATATTTGATCTTATTTTCCCTTCTTTCCAGAGATTTTTATAATGCATTGAATACAGCAATAAAGTTATGTGATTAAATACAGGTATAACATGATAGAACAAGGGCACATGACTCAAAAGATTTTCTCTCTTTGGCTAAACCAAAACCCAGATTCAAACATAGGTGGTGAGATTGTATTTGGTGGTATTGACTGGAGACACTTTAGGGGTGACCATACTTATGTTCCACTTTCTCAACAGGGCTATTGGCAGGTATATATTATATTTACAACTATAATCATATTTATGTGAGTCTCTTATCATCAACCATGTCATCATTGATTTTTGGTGTTTTCATCTTTAGATTG
>Ga0228711_1000949_pt1 | contig 40020 bp, 12 predicted proteins | sample MedpolnodulmetaG_2_FD_177996 | JGI IMG/M metagenome (GOLD analysis project Ga0228711, IMG submission 177996) | Root nodule microbial communities from Medicago polymorpha collected in Santa Monica, California, United States - brown nodules | ecosystem: Host-associated > Plants > Roots > Nodule...
CATAGGGGTTGGTGAGTGAGGTATAGCTGTCGGTGGCCATGGCGACGAGGGTGGCAGCTAGGGTTTAGGAACGACGTCCTTATTTAGAGGGAGATGGGGCTGGACCGTTTCAGTCTGATACCATATAGAAATATAGAAAGAAAGAAATTGTATAATGTAATTGATAATTACAAATTTTGAATAGTAGAAGTAATGCTTAGCTATAACAAAACCCACTGACTATTGGTGCATCTAATACTAACACACAAGACTTTTATTTATATGACCAAACCTTTGTATATTTCTTTATATTACCTGATGTGAGACATTATTCTAATTATTATTATTAATAAATTATACCTTACTAATGAAAGTACTAAATACTACAAAAAAGATCAACCTTTGACGTATTAAATTCGTAGGATAATAAAATTAATTATTTTCTATAAATAATTTTTTAATAACAAAATAAAAATTAATTAAACTCTTTATCACCAATCTAATCTTTATGAATTTACAAAGGATATATATTCCTCGATTTTTTCAGATAAAAATAAGAATTTGAATCATTAAAAAAGGAAGTTTGGTACCACATTTTCTTTTTGGTACCACATTTGTTTTAGGGACAATATAGAACTAAAAGCTCAAAGACAAAACACCCTAATTACCCACGGCCACGGGGAAGCCCACTAAGCAGAATATATACAATTCTCATAAGTCATACCTGGAGGAGTTTACCGCACACCCCAACGTCACTTTAGACATATTTGAATAAAATATGTCATCTTATAAAAGTATACATTTTTTTTTTTCACTTTCAAATTTATAATTATAAATACACATATAAGGTTGTAATAAAAAAGAACAAGCCGGCCCTAATTTTCTCTCTTTAGGTTTTCTCTTCCAATTTCTTCATTGAGGGGTGGTTTTTGGTCAATTCTTGACCTGAAATCACCCCTCTTCATATTTTTCTCTCTATTTCAATTTAAATAATTGATTTTCACATAGATATAGGTTTTTCTTTGTGATTTCATCATCTAAGTGTGGTGGTTTGTTGTGCGGCGTTGTTTGATTTCCTGTCTTCTTGCGGTGTTCATTTGATTCATATTGAAAGATCGATTATTCAATCAAAGATTTGAGCGTCAACGTTGCAGATCCAGAGGCCATGGATATTCCGGTCACTTTAATTTTATCATATATTTTTGTAGGCATTATGCAGTTATATGCTATTAACTTGGATGTTGTGAGTTTGTTCGCATATTCATATTTTACGTTTTTAGCGGTGTTGAATGATGTAATCTCTCAATTTGAATGAATGAATATCATTTTGTTTTTGTTAAAAAAATAAAAAAAATACATATGTCATTTTTCTAGAAATATATAGAGATAGACATTTGGTGGGAAAAAAAAATTATTTATTTTTTGGGTGATAAATAGCTTTCACATTAATGTGTAATCAATTATTTAACAATTTTAAATTAGTTTTTTTAAATAAATTGTACTCACAAAATAAATGCATAAAATTTATTATTTGTCATAATTTAAATTAAATGTTATGAATTATAGATAAAAATGGATCCCTTTCGGATGGCATGAAAATAACTCCGAAAGTGAAAATGTATATCATTACAAGACAGAACATAACAATCGAGCATAGAAGATTGATGGTATGATATGAATTTCAAACCAAACATATTCGATTGCAAATTGGTCATTAACACACAAATTAAATCTTGCAGGACCATGCAGTTGACTTGCAATATTGTCAACTGCAACCACATTGGCCTAGAAGAGCAACACTTAGCATGTTAATAATGGTTGGTCCCTGCAAGTTCTTAGAACATATTCTGAATGCGGCAAATGTTATAGCTTAGCAAGGGATGAATCATGAATGAGGCCAATGTACCATTTAATTCCTTGGAACGAGGAATATGTCAGCATATACCAATAAAGGGCCATTTTTATGTGAACTTATATGATATGTGATGATGGATACTATAAATAATAGAAGTTGGCATTCACTGTTTAGCATCAGATGAAGAGATCAGGTAGAGATAGAGTTAGTTAAGAGGAAGAGAGAGGCCTTGTATGTAGATGAAGAGTCATGTTTGATAGCCAAGGATGACTTGCCTAGCTAAAACCAATTACTTGGGACTTCATTTGTATATATTCTGATGAATTAAGTGAAGTCTCTTGTTTGGTTTATTGGTAGGCAGGTATCTCTGGCTGGTTGACTGTCTCTTGTCTTACATTCTAGACCTTCACTCTTCTCATATCATATCAATTACTATTCTATAGTACGAGGATTACCATTGAATAGTGAATACACACACTAAGATAATATATGAAGTTTAATTTCAGGATTTCTTTTCTTGCCTTGATTGAATTTCAAGGACAATTGAACTAAAATGAAGTTGTTGATTTCAGACCAAGCCATCAGATTGATGAATATCTTCCAATATTTTTGTCATGGATAGCATCTCATGACTCGTTTTATTTGTAATCTAACAATTTCAATGAATGGTTATTTTTTCTTTTCTTTCTATCAAACCATTAACAATTATTAATGTATGGTCCGTTTGTGGCTACTGGCTAGGATAAGAGACAAAATAAAATAATTGTACCATATTATTTCTCAATTTTGATGAAATTAAACAACATAATATTATAAGTTTAGGGCTGTTCTCGTCAATTAAGGGACCATAATCTTGACAAGTTCATTTAAAAACAATTGAAGAAAATAAATCTAACACCACTCATAGAGACAAAGAAACAAAGTTATAATTAAATATATGAATAATGGTTTAAAGATGACTTTTACTTACAGACAAATAGACTACCTTTAGACAATCCATAATTGACAGCAAAATTGTTGTCTTTCATAGATAAATTTTTATTTTTATTTTTTTACAAATTTTGAGGACTTTCTTAGTTTGAGGTTTTGTGCCAAGGCCCTTGTTGCACTTCATCAAGGCCGTCCCTATAAGTTAATCCACCTCTCATAAAATGATAAATTAATCTTAAAACTTATCATATCTATTCTATCTAATTAAATTTTCTATCATGGATATAAGTTATACACACACATAAATATAATACTTTTTTATATGTATAATTGAAAATATGATAAAATAAGAGGTGTGTTATTTGAATAACCATTTGTGTTACAACTTTTGAAACAATCATAAATTTACAACAACAAAAAAGTTGGTATTGACACGGAAACCAAAACAATAGAAAGAGAAATTAAAAACATCATGTGAATATTAGAGAAAAAATTATCACATAATAGTTGTACAAATATCATTTCTCCAATCTTAATTATTCACAAATGCCATATTTCTAACATAACATTCGAATTGATTATAGACTAGAGGTTTTTTCATGATCTAGCATAATTTATCAATTAAGTAAATGACCTAATTGATTAGCAAAAGAAATTATTACTATATTAATGCCTAAGTATCAAAACATCTCTTAGTTGAGTTTAAGTAGGTAATGAGTTCAACGAAAGACCAATTGTTAAGAAAAGCATGAGTTTAATATAATTATTGGTTTGACTTTACTTACCTCACAATCAAACTTTAGATTATCAAGGTCCATTTTCCATGAGTATTGGAGGTTAACACAAAATGCATTTATCAAATAACAGATTAGACCAAATTACTTCGTATTTTATTTTATTCTAATTCACAACATCGCGCAAATAGAATGACCAAGTCTCTCTATGAAAACAACAAACAAATAAGGAGAGAGAGTCAGGTAGGTCGGCAAATACCTCTAGAAAAGTTTAATAACAAAGTCTAATTTCCTTTCAAATTAATATTCACAGTAAGCCAGAAGAAGCAATGAGAAATTAAAGAAATCGAATTATTCAACAAGCCAATAACAATGTATCACTGGCCAAATGGTTTTGATGATTGGGGGCGAGCAGATAGACGCGGGTTCAAACTTTAAACCTTGTGTTGTTTATCTTCACGTTCAACTGCTCTTCGCCAAATAAACATACTTTTACAAATATGATTGGATAATTCAACTGTTGTTTCTCTTCACCAAATGAAAAAGAAAAACATCATTGAAGCCTTTTAAAATGTTAACTCATGCCTTCAAATATAGAAATACTTTATTAAAATATGTGCATTACATTTAACTTTTTAATGAATTTAATGCACAGAATTTTAAAGAATATTTCTTCTTAGGGCACATATTAACACTACTTTTAATAAATAAATAAATAAATAAAAAACATCATTGAAACCTATGGCCTAATTCATTCAAACCAAATTGTGGCTAGCATCATTTCAATTTAATAGTCATAATATTCTACTCAGCTTGACTTTTAGTTTTTCTCAATGTTCCTAACTACCAATTTTATTTTATTTTAAAGAAAAGGCCTTATATCATTTCATTAGTCAAAATGTGTTCAATACAATCAAGGGTGGCTCAACTAGGAGCTGGAAACTAGCTGACAATAGGGGCGTCTTTGCTAACTTATGGGCAACCTCATTTGTTTGTCTCCGTACGAACTCAACACTAGAGTTTTCATAAAACTGACTAAATACGGATTTGCATTCATTGATAATAGCACCATATTCCATATAATCTTGCTTGTTAGAGGCAAAGCTGTCGACAATTGGATGTTGCTTGGTTCAACAAAAAAAAAGTTCAGTTCGAACTCCATCGAAAGATATGATATTCCATCCGTTTCAAAATGAATATCGTTTAAAGTTTTTACATGTATATTAAGAAATACATTAATTTAAAAAAAGGAGGTTATTTTTACCAAATTATCATAATCAACTGTTGGTTTGTTTTTCAGAAATTTTTTTTTTGGATGTAGTGTATGTAATATCAACTTAAGGGTACAATTGAAATGAAAAAATTATTATTGCATTAGAAACCGAAAGTGACATTCATATGAACAATTAACGGTTCAATTCAATTTTAACAAACTTTTGTACTAATTCAGTTTGGTTTTCTTTCCCAAACCGTATAGTGAACAATACTACATATTCAGGTTTGGTTTTACACACTAAGTTATAACTCATATATGTATATTGGTTCGATTCTCTCATGTGTCAATTTGGGTGGACTAATTTACCTTCTTCAAAAAACATATAAGATATATGTATATTGATAAAAACTTTTCAACGGTGATATTTTTGCTCCTTCTAATAATTTTTTTTCCTTTTTCAACGGTGATCTAATTTATCGGTAATCTAAAATACTTATAGATTTTTTTACGTGAAAAATATTTTATATTTATATTATTGATAAATTAAATTATATATATGGTCATAGTGTTGCGGTAATTAATTTAAATTAGTTTTTACAAATTAAATTCCCTCAAAAAAATATATATACACACAATACATATATAGATTATTTTTTGAAGGGACATATATTATTAATAAAGATTAGTTTTCAGTCAGTGTCACGGGACCTAAAATAAAATGTTGAGTTATTGAGATATCGATGGATCCCTTTCTGATAGCATGAAAGCAGTAACTTAGAAAGTGAAAATGTATATCATTACAAGACAAAACATAACAATCGAGAATAGAAGATTGAAAAATTGATGAGTTTGAGAAAGGTTGATTTTGAAACTGAACAGATTCGATTGCAAATTGGTTCATCAACACACAAACTAACTATCGCAGGACCATGCAGTTGACTTGCTATATTGTCAACTGCCATCACAATGGCCTAGAAGAGCAACACTTAGCATGTAAATGAATGGATCCATGGTCCCTCCAAGTTTTAAGAACATATTCTTAAGTCATTAATCTTTCTCTTGCAGCACATATGATAAAATGAAGCAAGGGAAAATTATGAATGAGGCCAATGTATAACATTTAATTCGTGATAATGAGGAATATATCAGCACATACCAATAAAGTGCCATTTTTATGTGAATTATATGATATGATACATGTATAATGGAGGCTATAAATAGGGGAAGTTTGCCTTCACTGTTTAACACCAGATGAAGAGAGCAGATATATGGAGTTAGTAAAAAAGGAGAGAGGGGTCTTGTATGTAGATGAAGAGTCATGCCTTCTAAGCCAAGGATGACTTGCCTGGCTAAAAACCATTACATGGGACCTGATGAGTATGTCCCTTGTTTAGTTTTCGAGCAGGCGGGTTATCCTAGGCTTTTTGACTGTCTCTTATCTTACATGCTAGACCTTCACTCTTCCCATATCATATCAAAGTTCTTAATCTTACTACTATCTATGATGAATCACCATGATAGTAAATGCTGTTCTTAATTTCAGGAATTTTTTTTCATGTGGTCTATATCTTCTTGTTTTGGCTGTCAGAGAGACTTGAACTGGAATGAAGTTCTTTATTTCATGGTATGTATGTGTCTTTAAGATTGACAAAATTTGACTATGTCAGTATAACTATTCTATTTGTTTAATCTCCACATTTTAAAAAATAGATTGTTTTTAGTCCTCATTAGTATTTTGTATACACAGTATTTTTTAAGAACTAAAAAGAATAAATTTTTGTAATACCAACATTACCAACAATGGAAATACACTCCCCATAGAACTAAGAAAAAAATGTTATGGAATAGTCAACACCCAAACAGATTAACTAAACAAGTAGAATTTCACAACTCGTTCAACAGGATTGTAACAGACAAAACATACCTAACAGCATTGATAACTACCAAATAGAGGCTAAGAGAAAAGGGTAAAGTAACAAATCTAAGAAACCACGTCATATTATATGTTAAAACAAAAATGACTTGTATTGATTGCACTATTATATGGTAACTCTTGAAGAATAACAACATACCCACAAATACAAATGAGACCAACAGAGCCAGACATAGGTAGAGTAGCCAAAAAAGCATAACATTAATCATTTATTACTCAATTGAGAAATGAAACAAATAACACATCCTTAAATTCTCCATTTCCTTCCTCATAAGATTCATCATACATTCCCCTTACTAATAAATGTTACATGCACCTACAATTATATACTCAAACAAAATTAGCACTTATAAAAGAACCTAACCATACCTAAAAAAAAAAATAGAAGGTTGAAAATTTCATTGCATTCATCATAATTTGCAATGGTTGAAAATTTCACAAACTACATGATATGAATATAAGGTTACAACAACAACAAAAGAAAAAGAAGCTTAGGAAAATCCCTTCCCAAGCTTCTGAATAGCACAATACAATTTCCTTCTAGAACCAACAGCATTAATACCCATATCTTTAAGATCTTCAAGTGTTAACAAAGGCAAAACTTCATCATCAACCTCATGAATTTGAAAAACAGGTGCATATCGACCTAAACCTAATCCATTAAGCCAAATCCTAACACCATCTTCACCACAACTACCTCTTCCACCATCTTCATTCCTAGCATCAAAATCACCTAAATTCTCCGAAGAACGAATTCGACTACCCGAATTATCACCTTCAAAATCTCGATACAAATCGTCACCATTATCATTATCATTATCATTATCATTATCATTATCATTATCAACATCTTCACCTTCATCGATTCGCGAAGAAACCCAATTCGATCTTGGTCTTTTGGAACCCTTTTTCACTTTCCAGCTACCAATGATTACACCGTCGGTGTTGGTTGTTTCTACGTCTTCGTCGAAATCAGAAACGGAAGTCAAATTGGTCAAAGGACGAGTCTTTGAGGGTTTACCTGAGACGTTGCCAAAGCCGAATCGCCATGATTTTGAACTGCGGCGAGGGTGGGAATCGGAAGGTTGGTCTCCGATGTCGCCTAATCGGACGCTGGGTCGGCGCTGCCGCTTCGATCCGTGAGGTTCGGAAGGGGGTAGTGTTGCTACGGTTGTTGCTCCGCCGTTTATCTGGACCTCCGGTGGCGGAACTTCTTCCATTTTCTTCCGTCTCCGGCGAGATATGTGGTGGTTGCTGAAGAAGAGTAGATAGAGAGTGAAGACAGTGAACGAAACGATAGGAATCTTCAGTTGCTGTGTCCAAGTGAACTAGCGAGTAAGTCTGATATGACAGAAACAAATTTAAGGCATGTTTGGATAAACAACTTATTTATCATGATAAACCGTTGTGTAGAAATTTGCATAAGCTATTCCCCCCGCTCCGTTAATTGTTCAATCCTTGTGTAGTAGGATACCAAATTTCCAAAAACTATTAATTTTTTATACATCATTTAATAAAAATTCACTATTTGTACGATAAATCAGAAAATGCATTTATAAGAGGGGGGTGATGTGGCTAAATAATGTCGTCCCCCATAATTCAAAGAATCTGTTGTAATTTTGACAATTTTCATTTAAAATGTATTGGAGGAAAAAATCTAACACCACCTATAGTGACAAACATCTATATTGTAGTTAAATATACACGCAATGACTCAAACATAACTTTTACTTATAGACAAATGAAAATTTTCAACAAACTTATTGCATTCTTGACTTGACTTTTACCTAAAAAAAAAGACATTTAATGACAGATTTCGTTTGCAAGCACAAGTTTTTTTCTATATTTTGAGGACCCTCTATTTTGAGGCTCTTTGCAAAAGACCTTGTTGCATTTACACTGGGCCATCCCTGTGGTTAAATACCGAGCTCTTGTTAAATGTCATGTAACTATTAATTTACTTAATAAGAGTACCTTATCAAATATTTAACTATTCATTTATTTTATTTTAGAAATTTTACATGAAAATATTCAAGAGCGTTTTGATGAAATGACACATTGTCTCCTAATTTAATCAAGATCATGAGTTCAAATCCAGGCTTAAACATACAGTTGCCTTAAAACTCATCGAGAGGTTTTATCGCGCATTTAAGTCTTACAATCGGTCTTCACAATTGCGTGCGGAGATACCGATTTACATAACAACAAAAACAATTTCACATGAAAAACAAAATATACTTATAACCGATCTTTTTTCTTCTTCTTCATATTGCTAGAAAGCTTTTGCTTCTTCTATAACAAAGCTGACATAATTCTTGTTGATTAGACATGCGACTTTATGGGCAATTTAGAAGGTTATGAATGATGTAATATTTAAGGATAAGCATGCAAAAGTGGAAGAGGTAGTAGAAGAAGAGATAAAACATTCGTCTTGAGAATTGTTCTTATTGGGAGGAAATTGAGATATCGATGTTTGTTCTACGAATGATAAAACATTTGTCAACTCCTTTTATTTATGTATTTATGTCAACTCCTTAGAATATTGGTAAATATTGGTAAATAATTGTGCAATATAAGATGTTTTGTTTTATGTTACATTTTATATTACAGTTGTTCTTACACTCCTCTATCTCACTTTCAACAATGACCGTGCAATTAGAAGCATTTGATTATTAGATCTCTGCCTACTACTGCAAGAATTTGTCCCCTATAATAATCATATAGAAAGTTTCCATCAACCCTATAAACTACATAACTTTTTTCAAACAATGAAGTATGCTGCTTGTTAAGGTTTCGAACATGCGAGTATTACATGCTTATGTGAGTTGTATTTAGGAATCCTGAACTATTCTGGCTGATTGCAAAGTATGTAGCCACTTAGTTTCAACCAAAAACGCCACATATGTATGGAGCCTTCATATTGATCTAAACTTATATCCATTCAATCTATCCAATTTGCCACCCCTAATGAATGGATTGGTAGAATTTTGTACTTGACGGATTGAATGAATATGAATTTAGTAGATTAAATTGTCACCCCTAAGCAAAACCGTCAAACTCTATAAACTTGCACTAAGTGTAAAACTTTCATAACTCTTCATAGCTCAATCAAATTCAATTAGAAGTCAATTGAGCGTTATGCATGCCACACAAAATTTCCATACCTATTCTGTCCTCATTATATTAACAAAATAAATCAATAATGAAGATACAAAATAATTAGGTTTTGGTTTTACTCGCACAAATTTGAGAAGGAAGTCAAATTAGACAATAATCTTCTAAAGTGACTAAAATGTAAAGTAAGACAATCAAATGTTGTTATTGCAACAAATATGAACATTGTGAAAAGCCACTTTAGATGGAAGTCAAACATTGTTGCTCATAATCTCCTATGTTTCCATTCTAGTTTACGGCACAAAGTTGAAAATGCAATAAATGGAATAGATGAAATTGTGAAATCACTCCACTGTAAATTGAAGGCATTGGCAGTGAAGGAAATCATCCCATCAAAGAACAAACTAACACAACATAAAGTGTTTTGTTCCCGTGGAGTTAGAGTGAAAAAATAGTTTCTACCGTAATATTGTGTATTCATTTCCTCTCTTTTCTCATCTCTTATTTTAATCGTGCGGAAGTATTTTGTTATTCTGATACCTAACAAAAACTCGTAATTTATTATAATGTATCTATAATATCTAGATTTAAGTTGTTAATTAACGTTTATACTATCTACTTTACACTCAAATTATATAAAACTTTATGTTTATTATTTATTTATCTGCATGACTTTCTTTGTAATGAACTTGGCTTTCTTAATTTTTTATAATATGCATTTATTTTAACTTGATAAAGATTCTTCAAGAGAACCTTTAATGTTACACTGAATGAATCAAATTCACTTCAGAGATCGAATGAAACCATTAAGTTGTGCAAACATGAGACTATATAGTTAAATAAAGGCTTATAAGAATTGATTAATATTATACATATCAACAAGTTGTAAAAACAAAAGCAAAATGCACCTTCTTTTCAAAAGTTACGAACATAAAAACTTTATAGTTGAGTGTGCTTAACTTAAAACACTTGTGAAAAAACAAAAACGTTGAAATTACACACATTGATTTTTGGGATAGTCGATAATCTTAAACGATACCGTAACGTAGGTCCTAAAGTGTTAACATAATTAATGAGATTCCTGTCTAATTTGTTTAAGGGAGATTCATGTCTAAGGTTTTTTTGAAAGAAGATTCATGTCTAAGTTGGCAGTCTTTTATAAAAAAATATGAATACAAATCAAATTCAGTAGTATTGGTTAACTTTCCCAACCCCGTTTGATTTAAAAACTTGCTCCAGTTTCTTTCATGTTTTGCTAATGAAAATTAAAATTATTAGAACAAACAACACAAGTATATAACCCTTTGTCAACAAAAGATTATTCATATCTAACAACTGGGGGCGAGCTCATCGTTATGCCAGTCCATGCTCAAAAGTATTTTTTTAGCTTACTAAGGTACTAACAAATCAAGAGGATTTCCTTTTCGGCCTCTTGGATATCTTTTTGTACCCAAAAATGTCATCCGATAATTATCTTCCTTATGTGTTTATTTTTATTTTTTTATAAAAATGGCATCCGGAAGTTATCTCTCAAATTGTTTGGGGGTCTAGGAGACATTAAGGGAACCTAAAAAGAACTGCTCACATATCAAAGGGGCAATGTTTCAGATCCAAGCAGAGTTTTTTTTTTATCGGAAAAACGGAGTACAAGATAATTTAAGCCTTACAGAAGATATTTTTGAAACTCATGATTCTTAAGTTTGTGACAAACAAAATAGCAAAATATGTCGACAATTTTGTATTCCACCCTACTAGCTTTTCATGCACCTTATAGCATTTTTTATTATATAATCCAAAAGGTGTAAAAACCTGTTAAGAATACTTCAACATTCTACAACATTTCATATTATATAATCTGAAACAAATGTGGAGGGTGGAAAAAGAAACTGTCAAATATATCTAGTGCATCTAATTTCTATGAAAATTGTTTTTCTGACATCCATAAGTTCATAATAACACATGAAAAATATCAAATTGCCCCCAACGGTAGTTAACTACGCTGAATTCCTATCATCAATTTATGCCTATATTATTTGGTGGCCACATTTAGCTTTAGCCTGGTAATTCATTATTTTGTTTCTCTCTCGTACATGGAACCATAACTCACTGTTAATCTTATTCTTCCCCATCTTCTCTTTTTCCACTCTTAAATCTCCACAAATAAAAAAATAAATAAAAAACTTGATAAGGTAAGAACGTGTATGGATTGTGCAAAAGCTTTTATATTTGCCAAACTCAACAAAATTTTATTCTTCAGATCTAGAAATGATTTTTTGAATGAGGAAGGAATAAGAAGTGCATGAATTAAATTTGTATCTCAGATCTAGAATTTTTATTAAAAGTATTTTAAAATTAGATGTAAATTTGATTTAAGCTCTTCATTTGAATAATATTTGAATCAGTTTTGGGGTGTGAAAGAGATGTATATGATGATTTTAATTGTATTTGGGTATATCGACAAAGAGTAGTATCTGGACAAAGATGCTCCAATAAATCAGATAAATCATAAAAGCCATTAAAAAATTGACCTATTTGTATTACAACCCAGAGGCAATTATTCACTTTCTTCATGACAAACACATAATCATATTTTCATACTCCACGGTATTGTTGGAGTTTTTTTAATGTCTTTTTTTTTTTTTTAAAGCTGTGTTGGTGTACAACGGTAGTTAACTACCGCCGGATCAATCCAGTGGTAGTTAACTACTGTTGGGGGCAAAAATATCATTTTCATGTGTTATTATGAAGTTTTATATGTCAGAAAAGCAATTGTCAATTTCTATCATGTGGATTCTATGTCATGGCCCAACAGACCCATATTGATCCACATCTGATTGGACTGACGAAACAAATAGAGGTATTGCTCTTTAGACACCCAAAAAAGTCAAACGGTAGTTAACTACCATCCGGGAACAATTTTTAAATCAGATGAACTGATTTAAAAAGTGTCTCAACCGATCTCAAAAGCGCTGAACAACAGCTGTTGTTCGGTGGGTGCTTGAGGCCAATCATTTGGTACATAAAGAGCAATCGTCAACACCTAGTGATATTGTTTACCAATATTTATTGAATTCTATCATCTGGATGTGGACAACTTGTCAAAAAAAATTTAACTTCATGTTTTTCATAATTCATTAAATACCGTTAGAGTAAGACTGATGAGAGTATGGAACATTTGTTGGTATTATATGAAAAAAATTTAACTTCATGTTTTTCATAATTCATTAAACACCGTTAGAGTAAGACTGATAAGAGTATGGAACATTTGTTGGTATTATATGAAAATTTGACTAAAATATGTCTCATTTCGTAATTTTAATGTTTATAGATTTGGTGGAAAAGAGCACTGAAGAGTGGAGAACATGAGCAAGTAGTTATGAAAATTAACTTAGTACCACCACTTGACATACATGCTTGTGAGCAGGTTTTTGTTGGTGTTGATATAAACTATAGCATATTATAAGTTTAACAATATCTTTTGTTTTTTGGCGTTTAGTTTTAACAATATGTCAAGAAAAATAACAACATCTAATACCATCTCTCAAATAATATATTTTTAGAGAAGATGGTTGGTGGGTAATTGAAATAAAGCAGGGACAAGAAGAGTTGAATAAGAAATAAAGAAAAAAAATAAAACACATTGTTGGGACATGCCATGTCCAAGGTGCAAAGAGTTATGGGTACCTTCCTAATAAATCAATGTCACCTTCTATCTTCTTCAAACCTTCTTCCTCAAAGACAAAAGGGACAAGGCAATTCAATGAGCTAAGGGGCCATGGCCATGAGGCCAAGTTTGCTTTTCTTTTGCCTGGTTGGTGGGACAGTAGGTGGGTCTCTACCCCTACATTGGGTCTGCACCGTCCCCAGCCCTCTCACACTCACATCACCCTGGTCCCTCTCCCTTCTAATTAAGACTATCACCTCTCTAAAGGATTCGTGAGGATAATAGGTAAATGATCATCTCTTCTCTCTTGCTCTTATCCCTATTCCCTACCTCTAGGCGTGGGATAAGTAATACTGACGTATAATAGATGTCTATGGTCTAGCCTACGTTATGCCTAAGTCAAATTACACTATTTTTTTTTTAGATAAATGTTAACTTGTGCCCTTGAGACATAAATTAAAAAACTAAATGTAGTTTTTTTTTTTGGGAAATTGCACATTCATTCAATGTCTTAAAAATTTTAAAAATTATCTTTTAAATATAAAATTTATTTTTTAATTCTATTTTAAGTTCCTTAACTTGTGCATAACTTTATTTTTATAAAGAATACTAAAGTTTCTCACAACCTACTTAAATAAATATGAAAAATACTTTTTCATTCTTATTATTATTATCGATAGTTTTGGACATTTTATTTTAATTATAATTATTCGATAACTTTTCAATAACTTGAGTTTATTAATCTATATTGTTTCTGGCAATGGAATGAGTGATTGATGTCCTCTACATAATAGAGATTACAGCCACCCTTTTATAATTGTCAATTTCAATTGAAATTAATCATTCACATAAGCACGATTGTGTTTTAATCACTGTTTTTGTTTGTTGGGGGAAAGTTGTGGTGTCAGTGTCACAGCTACATATAACTTCAGCAAAATCATATGTACCCCGACAAATAAGTTAATTAGAACAAGGATTAAGGTTTGATCAACATTTTCCCATTAAGCATTAGTATTTGACATGATAAAAAGCAAAACACTGACTATCATACATGATTACAAACAGAAAAAGAAACATAATTATACTCCCAAACTCATGATTAGCTAGCGTCTACTAAGGTTTGTTCATGCAAGATACATGTACTTATTCTTGACTCACAATAAGCATGCGCTAACTAGTCCATCCGGTCTCAATTAATTTTTTTTAAGGGTAATTTATTGTTATTATTATTTGTTTGGTGACAATTTTGACTTTAAAAACCTCAAGGACTCATATCAAATCATCTATTTTTTTCTATCAAAGGTGGGGCTTTAGTCGAACCCTTGTGTCGCATGAAAAACAAAAGTCTACAAACAACTATGGTTATGAGTTATGATCTCATCAAACACTCCTCCATTGAGATGAGATATAATTGTTTATCATATGTTTTCTCTATCTTATTATGACTATTAAACATGCCATTTAATTTATTTGATTAAGAAACATGAAAAGTTTAAGTATTAATATTTGACCCAGCTTTTTCTGTCAAAAGTTTTATTAACTTATCTTCTCCTTAACTGTAAAAATTTGATAAAACACATTTTTGTTAAAGCTCTGAAAATATTAAATAGTGAATAAGATCAAAGAATAAGGACCTTCTCCAAAAGTTAATGCTAGCATTTTTTTTCTTCAATCTAATAACAAATAAGGACCGGGGACTCACGTATATTTGTACTATTCATCTATTGTAAAAAACAACATTCGTTGCCATTTCTTTACGTTTTCTTTATTGAAACTAGCGTTTTCAAGGACACTCTGTGCTCGTTTGTCCGTTTGTTTCATTGTGTTAATGCGTATAAATTACAAACAGTGTATTTTATGAAATTTTGATTCTGATTAAACTTATACATATTAATATTAAATACCATTGCTTATATTTTTTATCCCATTATTAAATCATCTTTAAATATTTTAGTTCTCTAAATCTATTATTTTATATGATTTTTTATTTATATCATAATTTTTTTTGCCTTAATGTATTCATTTATATTTATTAATAGAAAAATATGAGTTTGTAAAAATATTTTATCAAACAATTTTTCTTTAAAATATATTTTAAACTAGTTAGAAAATAATGAAGCTACAAAACAACCTTGCTCTATTTATATTTTTTTTTCAAGTTTAAAGTAGCTTCTAAAGTTGAAAAAAATATTGGCCAAATGGTGAATGTGATCAAATTTTAGTAAAAAATGTTTGAAATGAATTGATTTACACTTAAATATTAAAGTAAACTTGTTTTAAAACTTGACACATAAGAACTTTATGTGTTAAGTTAGAGGGGAGATGGTTGTTGTGCGAAGTGACAGCTAAAAGTCTTATATTGGATGAAAATTTGGATGTTGAGAAACATACAAGTTAGAAAACGTATATACAAAACACTTTAAGCTTTTAGGTTAAGGTGTGGTGTTTAATCTACTTGTATGATTGTTCTTAATCCAATGTGATGATTTATCGCAGTGCTTTTAGGCTCTTCTAGAAATACTAATTGTGTTTAGTCTCATTCGACTTGGTGAGAGTGTGAGAATGGTTCATGGTGTTAAATTAAGGACGTAGAAAGTCTCGCACTTGAGCGAGAGAATGTTGATGTGTTAAATGTGAGTTGAAAGTTCCTCATTGGATGAAAGAATAGATATTACATAACATATATGTGAAAATCCATACACACACACACATATATAATGTTTTCAAGTTTTGGATGAATATATTGTGTCTAAATTCACCTTTTTAATAAATATGGTGTTCAAACTCGCTCGGGTGATTATTTTTAACTCAATGTGATAATTCATCCAAATGTCAAGATTTTTCTGAAAGTCTCAACCAATTTATTATCATACATCATGAAGTCATTTCATATGTATCATGATCATGTTGTTTATGTAAATTTCTTCACCTCAAACAGCTATGGTCTGGGGCGGACTTGAACTAGGCCCGGTGTGACAAGTGCCACACCAGGAGCCGATTCAACCATTGGTTCTAATACTATTGTTAGTTCATGAATGGTCTATGGGATCATCACATTGAACTTTTGAGCAATCATATAGGTAAGTTGAATTTCACATCTTAATCTAAAACCTTAAGATATTAAATTACGAGTCATCTCTCTTGTATATTGTTTAACATATACTTTTCCATCTAATATATGAGACTCTTATCGACAGTAACACTTATGTTAATTGTAGTGTAATTTATTGGTGTTTTCGTTAGTAATTCATTATCTCGACGATTATACTCACAGACCGCCAAACTGCATACATTCTTCATTCACTAACATCAAAATAGTCAATAGAGTGTTATACGTTGACATGATTTTGCCATGAAAATGACATGAATCTAATTAAACGTCAAAGTGCTTTATCATTTAGATATCTGCATATGTATTAAAACTTACTTTTAACTTGTCAAGACTACACACTAAAATTAACACAAACATATGGTTCTTTGTACCATAATAGAGGTTATGCTCTCCTCTTAACTCAAGTAAACAACATTACCTCTCCCATTTGACCACTTAAAATAAGCTCGAAATTATTTGTACATATCGACCAGAGACAACGCCGGTACTGCATTACTTGTCAGTTTAGGGAAGACGACCCTACCTTGTTTGAGCAAAACAATGGGGACCCCTGAATTGCAGATGGATGTGTTGGTGAGCAACAAATATGCACAACATTAATTTCTTTTGGTACTAACAACTCTCTTTATTGCTAACAATTAGCAGCACCTTGTCCATTCAAACTCGTTTGGTTGGGACTTGTGTTGCAACTTTCATGTTGCTTTTTTCATTAAAAAAAAGTGGTATTTAGAGAAAAAAAAATCAGTATTCCAATACCATGTACAAATAAACGTAGACGTCCGATGAATAGAAAGAAAAATAATATAAAAGTCGATGAATATACAATATGTTAGTAGTAGTTAATTTTCGGGGATTGGACGTATGATCTCCTACTTCAAATTCCTTCATGGACTCTTTTCTTATCAACCAAGCTGCTTACGTCAAACTCTTAATAACCATTTTTATTTTTGAATATGTGAGACTATGTCACATGTTTAAACATAATAAAATTTCAATAATATTATAACGAATTCATAGATTACAGCGACAAACCCTTACAATTTTTTTTACATATATAGACCCCTTACACATTTAAAGATAACAATTAACTTTTTCTTGATCAAGATTTTTTTTGGACAAACATGCACCAATCATCCGCGATAATAGTAGTTTGTGTTTTATAATAATGTCCAATTCCAGCATTGAAGGAATGGGTCATGATATGAAAATAATAATATTGAACTAATCACTCCACTTTCTCTAGATCTTTTGCATAATAATTAACAAATATAAACATAAGATAATTTGGAAGGAAGTAGTAGGTTCTAGAGCAGACTAACTAAACGGGGTATGATTAGACATGGTTGAATAAACATTGAGATATATTTTTATTGTTTTTTCTAATACCAAACGCCAGTTATACAAGACACATAAGAACCAAGTTGATCATATAGTATCTCAATATATAGGGAAATGACCCATAGAAAGATGAAGGTGGGTGTGATTGGAGAAGACAATGCAACAAGAGAGTCGACATACAAAACAGGATGAACACGTACTTCACGTGGACTGTCTATATCTCTCTCCACTTCATTTGATTTTATGTGTACTGGTTTGATTTTTTATTGCTTGCGAACCATATCATATGTCTCTCTTCCTTAGACTTTTTTTTTTTTGTCAAGCCTTAGACTTTGTTTTTATCCTACCCACAAAAAAAAGACTTTGATTTTATCCGACATTGATTTTCATCCGTCTTGATAAGCTAAGAACACATCATCTACAACATTATTTTTATATAATAATCTAGCACTGTTGGAAAAAATTGGGATGGAGAAACTAAGGTACACATCATGAACACAAGAATAATGTTGGGATAGAGAAACTAAGGGAACACAACATCAACACAAGACAAGAAATATGAACACAAGGTGTGAAAACTTTAAAACAAGACAAGAAAATGATTGTTGTAAAATTTGGGATAGAGAAACTAAGGGAACACAACATGAACACAAGAATATAACGTGAAAATTTTAAAACTAGAGAATGCGACTATATACAAATTTTCACAACATATAAACTACTCTCAAACACTCATTGTCTCCCACTACACTCACACCCTCCAAAGCAAATACCTAACTACATCTCCCAACACTCTAAGGCAAGAGTTTAAGAGAAAAGAAAAAGTCAAATACAAGATTAAAGTGTTTCTGACGGATACATCTTGTAACGCATAAATGAATATACAAACATCACTATGTTTGTCTTGCACTTTCAGAAACAACATTGTGACCTACAAGACTTGTCAAGCAAGAAAAAGTAAACAAGTGAAGAAAGCACATTACTTGTCTTGCACTTCAAGAAGCAACATTGCTTGTCTTGCACTACCTCTTCCTTTTCATTAATGGGTTATGTTAACCAGTGCCTTAAGGACACCAGTTAATGAAATAAAAAATGGTAAGTTTGCATTAAATTCAGCAATTTTTTAACTTTTAAAAAGTCAAATCTATCACTTCTCACCATTTCCCAATACAACATTTTTAAATTTGTCCTCTTAACCAATGTCTCAAGGGCACTCTTTAGCATTTCGCTTCATTAATTATAAGCAATGTAGGACTTCAAACATGTATATTTTCAACCAACAACAACATCCATATTATTATTTCCCTCCAAAAAAAAAAATCCATATTATTATTGACGACAAACTAACTTTTTATTGGCTAGAAGACTTTGATTTTATTCGACTTTAATGACGTATCTTAGATAAGACTTTAAAATATTATTATTAATTTAATTATTTAATAATTAATCCTTATTGATTTATCTATAATTTTAAATTAAACATTAAATTGTTAAGTTATTAAGTTAATGATATTTTAATGTCTTTTGTAAAAAAAACAAATATTAAAGTTGGTAACATAACATTTAGAGGAACCAAAGTTCAAAGAAAATTTAAGAAGGACAAAAATAAAAGTTGATATACTTAGAGGGACTAAAAACATATTTAACCCTATATATTATGAATGATAAACTCAAAAAATAATGTCAAATGTTAATAAATTTAATATTTATTGGAAACTTTTTTAATTATGGTGATTAATTATTGAATAAAATTCTATATTTTTATCCCTCTAAAAAAAAAATCAATATTTTGAGATTAAGTAAGTACTGCTTTTTTTCCTTTTGTATACCCAAGACATTTACTTCTCATAAGTAGAGAAACCAAGAGGATTGAAGAAGTTCTTAATGTGTATGCCACCACATTTCAAACTCTTGTATACTCTCTTTTGATCTATTCTTAGCACTCCTTGTGCATAGCATAGATCCTTTTAATTTAATTTTGCCTTTTCAAAAAAAAAAAAAAGAGAGAATTGAAGAAGTGGCATTAATTTGTGAGGTAGATAGATTGAGTGGCAAGTATTGTTCATTCAATCCTTTGGTATATCAGGACCCACATTTAGCTGAGGAAAAAAAAAAGCAAAAGGAAGCTAGTCTTTGTCGCATTTTATTTTTGCTTTGAGGGCTAATATTCTTAATTTGACGATATGGATAGACAGTTGTAGATGTCACACCCATTCTAGTTCTAAGTAATCAAAAGAAACTTCTCTTTGTTCACACCACCATCTCCCAATCCCTTTACCATTCAGTGAATATGTTCATTTATATATGGAAGCTCTAGATAATAGCCAATATCCAAGCAGCTATTGTTCTGAATTCATATGTTGATAATAATTATCCTTTGTTAATTGTAACATAATTTATCACAAAATTACTAATATTTTATTAAAAAATACAAACTCCAAAACGAGGTTGTCTGATCTTGATCCAAAATGACTTGGATGTGCTCACCATAGTGATCATGAAGAAAAAAAAATCAACAGCATCTAGTCCATTTCTAAAATGTCATTTTCTGCACCTGACAATTTCTATCTTGGTCACTACTCACTACCACTCCATATTTTAGTATTAATGGTTGGTACAGAGCTTGGGAAGAATTGTTGTGTGTTCTCATAGCACATGCACCTAAAAACATGCAAGATTTTCTCCACAGTTTGACAGTTCTATCCACATAAAAAGACATAACATCCTTGTCTGTTAAAACAAAAATTTGTCATGTCAATTTCTATACTTGTTTTTGTATCATTTAAGTGAAAGTGAATTAACATAGTTGTTTTTTTCCTACAGAAAAATTAAATTGATAACGGACATACGTCATTACGTATGCTAGTAATTCTCTTTTTGTAAGATTACCTATATACACAAACACAACCCCATCATTGAAAGGAACTACTAAAATTAGAATACAAAAAGAATAACCATGTACACAGTGGTAAGTCTAAGTATAGAGATTGTCTGAATTGTCTATCTTATCTAAATAATTTTATTATAATAACCATAATCTTTTGTAAATATACTAAGCTTGTTATTATTTTCGCGGCATGATAACCTATATATAACGTGCGTTTGAGCTAAAGCTTGAAAATATAGCTTCACAATATCACGTACAAATTGACATTGGGACGCGAAATTAGTGAGACTGACGTGGAACCAAACGAAGTATAAACTCTTCGATTTTCAAAGTTAGAGAATCTACTTTGTCGTGTCACGCAGTAAATTTGCATACAGAAATGAGATTGTTGATGTGATCGTGAAAGAAATTGCCTAATTGTGTAAGGAATTAATAGACAATTATTAATTTGAAAAAACTAATTACTGCATGGAGTAACTTAATAATCACAAGAAGATGAATTATCATTGTGTTTCAAACTCTTAACAATTTGTTTGATTTTTCACTCGAGCTGGACCATTTCATTAACAAAACATGAATGGTGTTGTTATAGTAGGAAAAACCATACAGCTGAAACCATAAATAGTAAAAAAATAATATTATAAATTGTACACAGTAGTAACCATGCATACAGTATAATGATGCCAAAACTCAGACGATTCTGCAGATCATTCATATACATAAATCTAGCTAGGCCTAGACCAACAAATGCATGGCCTTGCCCAATAATGTATTCAACCTCTCATTTCTCAATAATGATAAAAATTAAATAACTGTACCAACAGAATAACTGCCACCACAAGAATCAATCACTACTTCAATAATTTACAATGACATAAATTTCAATGTCTACTTAGCTAGGATCAATACTAGTCTCTCGGAATTTGTGCAACATAAGAGTCAAAAATAACTGAAACGGAACAACAAATCTAGAAAAGATATGGTCTTATATTTGGTCTGCATTTTCTGTCATTTTCGGTTCTTCATCCATTCATTTTGATACCTTTTAATGTACTCATATTGTTTTATACCAAGTGTTAATCCATAGGAGTAACTTCTTTCTGGTTCAACTCTTGTGTTGCTTTTTGGAATTTCCTTACCTAATGTAAAAAAGCTAAAAATCCTGAAGAAAAAAAAATTATAAGTATTAGAAACCAAGAATTATTAAGTAAATTAAATTATATAATATAATATAAGAGACAGGATTTGAGAGCTTACAAACATGTTGGTAGTTTTGTAGGGCATGCACCTCTGTGAATTTTAAATTAATGAAAGGAACATAAGTTGCTGTTGAATCCATGTGAATGAAGAAACTTTTGTCTCTGCTCTTCTACCTCCCAAAAATGACTAGCATCCTGAAAATGTTATTTTATGTCAGAATAAGAAAAGAATAATTACATCCATTTAAGGATTAAATAATTTTTTTGGTTATTTTTGTTTTTATACCTCAGAGACAACATTTGATGACCTTTGCCCTTGTAGAAAAATTGAAGCTGAAGTATCCAAAAGGTAGTCATTAGCAGCTTGGAAGATGTTGGTTGGAGTCATGGTTGTTGTATCAGCAAAAGTTGTGCCTTGTTTAGGACTATTGCAATGTGACACAGATGATAATGTTGATGGTGATGCCAAGTTATTTAATTTCTGATAATTCAAACATACTAATTGTTAGTTAGTTAATTTCATTATTATACCTTACATGTGAATCATCATATATCACTGATTTTTATTACTCACCTCTTGTCTAACCAAAAGAGTGTCTAGGTCTGTTGCCATGTCATAGAACATAGGATTCACGGAAGTAAGTTTCATTGACAAGAACTGAAAAAATAGAGAGCATATAGCTTGTTAGTATATTTATACATTTTCAGTAATAAATAAATAACCACAAAACAGCTTGAGAATATTGATGTTACCTCCACTTGATTCTGTAAAGACTGAACATAATTGATTATTTCATCTAACATAAGAGCCTTTCCAGTTACCTGGTTACAAAGGGAGAAAAATGTCCATGAATAATTATATTTTTTGAAAAATAGAATGTTTATTATTAAAGATATTATTTTCAACAGTATAATTTTGAGACTTTTAATTGCATGGGCCTATATGTGCTGTCATGAAGGTTTTACTTGACCTACCTTATCACAGCCTGGCACAAGTTGCTGCAACTTCTTCATCCTTTCACTTATTTTCTCTCTTCTTACCTGAATATAATTCCTCCAATTTAATTCAATTTGCAACATTCAGAATGAGACATGAAGATAACTAAAAGGGACATTTTTGGAATTGTATTATACAAGTGGACCCCACATGAAATGAAAATACTATACCCTTTCAGCAAGGCTGTGGCTATCAGTGGCCTGACCCCTTCTTGCTCGGACGTGGATATAGCCAGTTGGGGGCTCATCTAAACACTTTCTCTGATCTTTTTTCTCTGCTTTTGCCTTCTCATCTTCTTTGTTTTTCTTCTGTTTCTTGTTTTTCCCTTCTGCTGCATTATCCTGTCATATTTAATTACTAACAAATTCAGTACAAAATAATCAATTCAATTCATAAGAGGAACAAAACACACACATGTGTATAATTAATGAAACTATGGTATAAAAAAAGTGCTAAAAGTTTTCTTAAGTTCTTAAGAAAAGAAAAACGTTAAACATAACTCTAATTCTGTCATAGGAATTATATATTTTTTATGTATATAATTTTGATTGATAATTTTAGTTTCTCTAGCAGTGATATATATATGATGGAGATGGAAACAGAAATCATTAATATTATTACATGAGATTGAGGGTTAGTATTGTTTCTGGTTCTCCTCTTCTTCTCTGTAGGACTACTTTTCTGAGTAACCTGCTCATCACCATTTTCAAGCTTGTCCAGAACCATGGAAGACTGTGGACTAAGGTTTTTGGTGAAAGAAGAAGGTTCATCCTCAGTTATGGTAGTAACTTTGGAGCTTTGTTGATCAACACAGTTAATAATATCTTGATGAAGAGGGTGAAACTGTGAAGGTGGAGGAGGAGAAGCAGTGTTCATGTTGAGCATGAATGATGAGTCAACAAGGAAAGGATGGTATTGATATGAAAAAGCTGCCATGATGAGTTTGAATATGCAATTAGATTGTTCTTAAGAAAGAGTGGTGATGATAGTAATGAAGTACTCAAAAGGAAAGTTGGTGTGTGACAAAAAGGTAATGGTCTATATATAGAATAGAATATGGATGGGCACATAAAATAAAAATGCTGAAATATTTTATTAAATCAGTAAATCGTTCCCATGCAAGGTAGAAGAGGCAGTACATTTGACTGGTCTAAGTCTAACTTAAATGAGCCACTAGAAAGGCTAATTGAGCAGTTTCGTGGATGGAGGCTCATTATTTACCTAATCAATAATGTAGTAATAAAAGTGAAAGAAATTATTAAGATTAATTATTTATACCATGAGGGAGACAATAGTACCATGGATACAATATCTTTATCCAAAACCTTAAGGTACTCAAAGATATGATTTTTTTTCGCTTATTCAACCGTCACTTTTTTCAAGTAATGTGTGTGTTTGACTTATGACTCACAATATAATGTTTGGATAAAAGGTAAGTTTTGTTAAACACAACACAAAATAAATAGAGTTGCAGCAATTTAAGGTGTTGTCAGCACCTATTGTGGTGGTTTGAACACCCGTCACACAACTGGTGGAAATCATCCATAATATTTTATATTTGTGTTTGTGACCAAATAAGCATTTTTATTTAAATTAATGTAACTTACTAGTATAACTAATTTTTATACATAATACCACCGTAGTTTTGTTGAAATCTAAGGGGTATAGTTTTTATCAAATCTAAATTGTCAATTTGTCACTCATTTTGTTAAATTCGCAGCAAATACAAACATGCATCTAGCAAACTGGACATGCCTTAAAAAGTTTGGAGATTTTTTTTTTTTAGGGATAAAAAGTTTGGAGCTATCCTGTTTTATTTTTTCCCTTTCTCGAAAAGTGTTTAAAGTGTTATCTTGGGACATATAAACCTGAGGAAGGGATATTTCAGTTTTATGTTATACCGTGTTCATACTCTTATCATTCATGTTTTCGTCGGGTTTTAAGAATATAAAGATAAAAAGAATAAACTCGATTGAACAATATCCATACCTTCAATAAATTGAAAGACAGCAATATCCATGACCATACCTATGCTTTTTGTAAGTGTATTACAATTATATTATACTCAGATTTATTTTTATTAAAGTTGATTTGAGAATGAAACCTATGAGCTTGAAGCCAGTGCATAGATAAAAGGAGTGCCCGTGTAAGTGAACAGGAACTTTTGAGTCCCAATCAAAGCATTTAGTGGACATGCATATTAACAGCAAGAAAAATTAAAGTCCCTATCACTGGAAAACAACCGAAATTTTCAATTGATGATATATTAAGAGGGAGATATAGGAGTGCATTTCACTATTTTATTTTTATTTTTTGGATCTTACGGTAGGAAATAAGAAAGATCTTTTCGTGACATACACAACAACAAAACACACACGAGTAAAAATTCTTTTTATTTGTCAAAATAAATGGAGTATCTAATTTAGAGTGAGATCGACACAAAAAAATAGATAACATATGATATTGTTAAGTGGATTTCATCATCATTAATTATTTTATATTTTTTTTCAAATTTCTTTGTGTCATCATATTATACTTACAATATAAAGATGGGTCCCATCATCATTAATTATTTTTAAAATTTATTATCTTTTTATCTTTTCAAATAAAAAAAATGGAGATACTACTAAATAGAGAGGATCATAGCTCATGAATTATTCCTTCTAATTTATTATATCTACGATTAAAATATATATTTTTAATTCACATGGTTATGAATAAGTGTGTTCCAATTAAAAATATATATTTTATATTGATTTAAAGACGGTATGAATTTGTTTAAGTATAAAATATAGGCTTAACTACAGATTTGGCCCCCTAAGTTTATCAATGTTGCGATTTTGGCCCCCTAATAAAAAAATGAAAATTTTGGCCCCCTAAAATTTAGTCCATTTACAATAGTGACCTTTTGGCCAATTTTGACCGGATCAACGCTTAGTTAGCACTTCATTAATTGATCTGACACGCTACCTGTGTATTTTTCACTTTTTTAATACAAAATGCCAACAGTGTAATTACTTGAATAAAAAAAATAAAAAAATAGTTAAAGGCTTGAACAAAATGCCACCGATGTAATACCGTAACCCAATAATATTCTGATCCTGATACATAACAAATGAAGATCTTTGATTCTCTTAACCCAAAAAAATGCTTGATTTCACCCATCTTTCAACAAATCATTCACTTGCCTAATACTGTAACTCAAAAAATCATTCTTCTTCTTTTCACTTGTCCTCAACAAATAAAGATCTTGATTTCATGATTCTTTATTTTTCACTCGTCTTCCCTAATAAAGATCCAGACAAATCAAATCAGAAATCTTTCCATGCAATACCGTCGTCGATCGTTCTTCACTCGTTGGCAATTGTTCCCAACAAACCCTAACTTCAGAGCTTAAAGATCTTGATATCACACTACCATGTTCGATTCTCTTCAGCGATGCCGCAAATAAAATTCTCCAGTACCGTTAAAGAGAAATCTTTGTTCGGTTCACGTTGTATCAAATCTATTTAGCGACATCAGAAACCAAATCTCCGGCGAACCCTCGCCGTCGCAAATCTGACGAGTGGCTGAAAGAGGAAGACGATTATGGATGATACTGAATTTCTTCGTCATTGCGAGCAGGAAGATGGAGTACCAAATCCAACAATCTAAGGAACAAAGGTGAGCTAATTATTGGAAGAAATTTCGCTGGGTACAGAAAACTCATCTGAGACAGGTGACTCTGTTAGAGAAAATGTAGAAGAAACCGGTGGATGTACATTTGATTCGACAGCAACGGTAAACAGTTTGGATGATTTAGGTGAAATAAACTTCATGAACATTACTGCAGAGGCAATAGTGAGATATTAGGGGAAATAGTAAAACTTCATGATTTAACTATTTTCTTTTTTTCTTATTAAGTAATTACACAGGTGACATTTTGTATTAAAATAAAAACAAAAAATACACAAGTGGCGTGTTAGATCAATAAATGAAGTGCCAACTAAGCGTTGACCCGGTCAAAATTGGTTAAAAGGTCACTATTGCAAAGGGGTCAAATCTTAGAGGTCCAAAATTTTCATTTTTTTATTAGGGGACCAAAATCGCAACATTGGAAAAGTAATGGGAGCAAAATTGTAGTTTAGCCTAAAATATATGAATAATTGTATTATTTTATAGATGCCTTGGTTTTCTTTTTTTTTTTTTAGACGTTAAGTCATTTGATTCTATTCGGTTTGATCATATTTAATATTAATATATACAAAAAATTTATCATACTCGATTTTTAAAACATGATATACGAAACTTTGCGCAGAGTTCAATTACCATTAATAAGTGACTCCGTGATTTCTTATGAGAGCATGCGTCCCGAGAACTCTTATATATGGTTCCTCATATGGTCTTTTTTTTTAGGTACCCATTTTGTATTGTTTAAAACCCTACGTACTGAAAGAGAGAACAATTTTGAAAGAGAAAATTGATTCCTCTAAATGGAACGGTTCCTGCTGCTACACACCATAAACCAACGCCAAATGATTGGGGTCCGTCGAGGGAGAGCTGATACTCTCTTACTTATCGTATACCTCTACAATCTATATATATCTCTATAATTAACAAACTTTTGCTTATAATAAAAACAAAGTAAAAAAAGACAAGTTATGGGGTGAATTATTGTGTACAAATAACCTTTCACGGATCAATTTCTTTAGCTCACAGAAGAACTTAATAATGAATTTTGCCACTGTAGCGTATTAACAGTACATATTCATGATATCATTTGCACACGGATTGAAAAAGACATATTGACAGTCAACTGGGATAAGCCATGGCACTCATGCATGGACCATGGCTTATGTTTTCTTCTTCCACAAACTTTGAATTATACAACTGCATGGTTGGAGCTTTCATCTCACTTCAGAGAGTTGTTCCCTCCATGTCTATGCTATGTTTGTGATCATGTACTTTATGGAGGCATGATAACCCAACTTAATCTAACGTGCCCCCGATTTAACTATCACTTTCCGAATGTTACTCCATTATTTTAAACCAATTCTACACAAACAATTACATGAAAAACAAAATTTAATATCAATCAATTTCTTTCTAAACATGGAATAAATACTCGGTCACATACCAAATTATTTCACTAGGTAGAAAGAAAGAAAAAAAATGGTAGAACTAGAAGGGAAAATGAAATTAGCAACAAAAGTAGTTATAAAAAATTAATTTCTCTGTAATTCGGTGGTTACTAAAACATAATGCTTAACCGATATAGAGAGCTACGCTTTGGTGCAAAAAACACCGATCGGGTCGTATCCTCCAATAGGTTTTGTGCAACTGAGAGTTACGGTCCGATAAATATGAGGATGTGTAGAGCTACCCCATAAGTCTGACTCACTTTGAAAAGAGATAGTGTGAAGCATTTGTTGATAGTCACTCTTTCCTTTTGTTTTCCTCATGAATCCCTCCATTTTCCTATGTTTAGAAACCCTAACTCTCTTTGTGGATTCACTGTAAAAAGAGAGAAATGAAAAGACCCCATTTTGATCCCCACAAAATGAGAAAACTATATTCTTAGTTCTTACCCCTCTAGATCCATATTCAATAATAAAAAGGCACATGATTTAGATAAACATTGTTGTTAATATGAACATCAACCTTTTGAAAAATAGCATAAACAAAAATTTATTACTTTAAAATAGGATCACTAAAAGAAAGGTCTTTTTGAATTATTAATTATGTGTGTTTATATGGAATACGTATATATGGTTTTGTACAACAACACCTACCAATCAGAGGCAACAACATTTATCAAATTGAAACAATGCCCGAAGAACTCACACACTCCAGCTCATATCTTGCATGGAAGGTGATATATATATATATAGGTATGTGATCTATGCATATGTCACCACTCATCGTTACGTGTGAATATGCATCATGTCAATTTGTTCTTTCAACGGAGGAAGAAGAAATAGAAAATTCAGAAAGATACATATGGAGAAGGAAGAAGGCGAAAGATTTTTTGTTAGCGATTTAAAATATGATTTGAGGATAAAGTTTTATATTTATGTTGCAAGGGCTGAATTTCTCTTAAGTTCTCTGGTGTAAATAATTTTTTCAAAGTAATGAAACCACATCAACATTGTTACGACTAAAAAAAAGAGAAAAATTGATTGTTTGAAACTTAACATAAAAACTAACATGTTTCATTATTCAGATTAGTCGATCTTTAGGTATTGGATACTGAGTTTTCAATACAAAACAAAAAAAAAAGACTAATATGTCTTAGTTTTATTTTTTTTCAATTAAGGAACTAACCTAAATTATGTTATTTTTGTTGAGGACAAAATGAGATATCACTTTTTAAAATAATATGACTGTTTTAGTACATCTAAGGTTTAGTTTATATCTTTGTTTTCTAATTGTATCTTTATAATATAATTAAAATGATTTGTTTTTATGAGTTTTGTTTATAGTGGAATACATGTACACACCCAAAATGAGAATTTCCAAAACAATTAACATGATAATATATGAAAGTATTTTCCTAGAAATATATACATGAATTGTGCAAAGTGTATATGGAAGATATAAAATGAAGGAATATCATGTATCGATATATTATCTTTTGCAGTTTCATACAACAAAAATGAATGATTGCACACCATGTTAATTTGAACATATAGTCCCGTCTTCAAAACCTAACATAACGGTGTGCCTAACAAAAAATAAAACAAAAGTTAGAATTTTTTCTACAGAAAACTCTACTTCATTCATCATGATATGACTTCAAAACTAAAGTCACAACTATGTCAATGCAAGAGGGAGTTTCTTCAATTGAAACAAGATCATATGAATCAATATTGCAAAAATTGATTAGGTTATCTTATATCATGTGAAAAAATAACTCAGTCACCAATTTTAATATATCTCTCTCCACTCTCTCTCTCTCACTTAGAATGCAATCTCTCTCCTCCCTCCACCAACACAACTCCGATCACCGCCACTTTGATGCAGGATGGTTTCCTTAGTAATTTCATAGTATTTTTATTTTAGCTCAATTTCAGTAATTTTCTGTTTTTGTTTTAGTTTGTTATTTTCTATTATTTTAGGGTTTGTTATTTCCCTATTTTATCTTAACAGATATAGCTTAAGAGGCAACTTTTATTCATTCAACAATATTTTAGATTTTTCTCAACTTCTGGTTGACTCTGAAACCTTATTTTCACAAGTTTGTCGCTTGCAGACTTATTTCTTTTCAACATAGGTTTAACGCTTGCTAACCTACGATTTCAACTGCGTCACACTTTGATATACACTTTGTAGTGAACACAACTTTGATCTAATACACTTAATATACCTCACCATCTCTCGTGGTCAATGCTTGCCAAATCCGAATGAACTTACAATTAATTAAACAGAAAATTCAATTTCCTATTTTATACTATCTCAATAATAAAATCAATGCAAATGAATAAGTCAGACTGCCAGTCTATATATACTAGCAGTAGCTGTATTATTATATCTCTAGATGTGCTTTTATTTATTTGTCTTGGTAACGACTTTTATTTATTTGTCTAGGACTTTATTATCAACCTTTTTTAAAAATTAAAAAAAAAACATAAGAGAATATTAAAGTGACATTAATGATTATTCTATAAATGTTTCCGATGAGATTTGAACCATGTACCTTAATGTTATAGGGTTAGACTTTTACCGGTGAACTTTACTATCGACTTGGCACGAGCAAGAGACCAAATAAGAATTGACGGATTTTGTTCAATAACATTGAAATGTTTCATTAACTAATTTAATTTGTGAGAAAATTGTAAAATCTTTCACATTTAGAGTATTCGAAAGATGGTGTATATGACAATATATTCATACGCATACATCAAGAAGACATTATATCTAATCCATGTAAGAAAATATAGCCAAGTGGTGTTTTTAGTGGCCTTTGTTGGATTTGGAAATTTCTAGCTGTTCTAATTAGGTGCAACTGCTGCCATTATACATAACGAAACCAAATAGAATAGAAATATTGTGGGGATGGGAACCAAATCTTGCAAGGCCAACAGATCCATCACGCGTGATTTAATTTCAATGTGGGTTTTGTAGGTCATATGTTGCGTCCATTTGATTTTGATGAGACTTATCAATTTTGTGTAAATAGCCTGTCGGTTCCCGCAGCAAAAAAAAAGTGTGGCATATATTTATACACTATTTCATTATTTATTCAGAACTATTATTTCTTACATTTTTGTCCTTCAATTATATTTGTATCAGTTAATTTGATCTCATTATGTTAATTTTTATCTCAAATGTTTAATGTGGATCATAAACAATGTTGCTAGACCATAGACATTTATTTTTTTTAATCACAAACAACTATTTTTGTTTTTATTTTTATTTTACTTTTCTTCTTCTTCTTTATCTTCATCATTAGCATCATTTTCATACACCTACATCCATCTTCAAACTCACAAAATCAAAAATTAAAAATTGAAATTCATTTTTAAAAAAAAAAAATCAATCTTCATCCCTTCTTCTTTCAAAGACTCATATATCCCTAAGTCATCTCCTTTCTAGTGGGATATTCCAAGCAACAAAAAACAAACTAATGGTATTGTTCTATTGGTTAAACTGCATATGCTCCACTTGTGGGATGACTACAATTCGATCTTCAAAACATGCCTCTAGAAAGGGGGTGAAGAGCTTTAAGTTGTATTCTAAGTAAATGAGTGAAAATTAGTCTCGTAGTTGGCCCAAAGGATTGAAGTTTGTGAAGATTCTTAATAAAGTCAATAGGCGTCTTATACCCTAATTACATATAATAAGACTAAAATTTCCTTTGCACTTTTAAGAAAATTAGAAAACCTTGTTTTCTTGTATTTGTCTTTTCTTTCTCTCTAATTAAAAATAAATAAATTACTCTTCCCAAGTATGGATGATCAATACATGGTTTTGTTGAGTGATACACATATCGTGAGGACTCCTAGTCCTAGTCATTCTTTGCTTGTGTCACGGTTGGATGAAATTGATGGTTGATAGTTGAGCTTCTGCACTTTCACTTCACAATACTATGTGCCTTGTTAATTGATAATGTTGGAACATTAGTGTGATGTTGGAAAATAAATTGGAAGATTAAACACTAAGTAATTATATTTGATCTAATATTGTGTGAATTGAAAAAATACAGTGTGGAGGTCCCACATAAAATAGAACACACACATTAGCAATGTTTAAATTGCGGTATTTAATTTTAAACACTTGATAATAATAAAAATAATAGTAATTATTATTTTTATTCGAGAATATCACTTCTCATAAATTTAGTTTATGGTGGTTGCGATAAGAATAAGAATTTAATTAAATTTCTTATATTTCGTTCATTCAAATCCAATAGTTTGTTTCCTCCACTTTTGTGGATTTGTTTTAATCTTATCCATTAGAGTAAGCGTTGTCGCAATTTTTGCTAAAACAGTTACAAAATCTCTATATAAATAGAAGAATCCACTCAGTTCAAAACACACACCAAAGAGTTTCATTGAGTTGTCGGAAACTCTTTCTCTCTTCTCCCTTTCTTGACTTGTGTTGACGAGTCTTTCTTCTCTTCATCTCCTTTTTTCTGTCCCTTCGAAATTAAAAGTGTTCTTAAGACCATAGTCCCTTTTCGGTTTAATGTCCCTTTAGAATTAAGAATGGTCTTAAAACATATTCCCTTCAATAATATAAGTCCCTTCAGAATAAAGAGTACTATTAAGATCATAGTCCCTTTTTGGAATAATAGTGCCCCGTCGAACTTAAGAATGATCTTAACATATATAAATATTCTTTCAATATTTTAATTGAGGAGAAATTAAAAAGTGGAAATGGTGGTATCACCATATTTGAGTGGTCGTAGTGGTAACAACACCATAACAGAGTGGTAACAATACCATATTAAAGTGGTTTCAGTATTAAGGAGTGGTCTTAGTACCATATTTGAAGGTGTAAATCTCGAACGGTTTTCTACAGTGCAGTAGTTAACCGCACAGTTGTAACTGAGCTTGTTTTATCCTGGAGGCGGCGTGGTTGATAGTCTGCCTTGCACAATTTTGGGCAGTGCCACGAAACGTCTTAAAAGAGCGACCTGGTCGTGACTCAACCTAGTAACAACTTCGGTAGATAATAGAATTTGGAAATCCAAATACAACAGTTTAGAAATCCAAAAACAACAATTTTAAGACGTTTCCTACTGCTATATCTACCGAAGAAGTTACTTATTGAGGTTTAGTTGTCCTACATTAAGGATAAATCAAGCTATAGAATTACATCTTTTTAACCGTAGGATAAAGTGCTTGTTGTTTGAAATAACAACACTATGAATTTTACGTATCCCTTTTAAAGCATGGAGTAATTGTGGATAGAAAATTGCCCCTCGAGGTATCCCTTTCTCAATGAAATAATTCAGGAACGGTACTATGTTGAACGTGGTCTTTTTGAGAAAACGAGTGACTACTGCAGGTGGGTTGTGTGCAGCAAAGCAAATCTTTCATTCACATATAGGATGAGACACTTATTCGCTTATAATGGTTTGAACTTAAACCATTTATCATTTGTCCAGGAACGACTGCAATTAGAAGGAAAATTGTACTGAGCCACTTTTTGAACATAATCAAAGCTTATTTATTGAACAGTTATGTACCGTGGAATAAATAGGAAAATATTACCATCCAAATGGTCATTACTATTTATATGAAAAATGAGAACATTGAAAAATCAAAGAATGGATCAATTGAAAAAAGCGGTTTTGATGAAACAGAAATTATATGAGAAATTTGTTCCAAATGTTTCATATAAAAATAAGAAAGAATCTGAATTTCAGATTTCTATTAAATGAGACTGAGTTGACTCAGACTTAAAAAGAGACTTGTATACCATGCATTCTTATGCGAAAAGGTTGCGCTTTGATGGTATGATCAAAATTAAATTATCCTTCTATTTTATTAGTTGTGTGAACTTAATATTTGACATATCAAAATTTATCATGTAAACAAGCTTTTAATTTTAAACTTGAGTAACTTGGACTTAATTCCAAAGTTACATGATTAGACAATTTTATTTTTTGCAGTCAAAATAAATGAACCAAAAAGTTCATTTAAATCTGTGTTTAGAGAATTTGAATATTTAAACTTAATAAAGTATGATATGAGCGAACTTGATGGCACATAAACTAGAAATGATAAAATGGTATTTTATCATATTTATTGATGACTGTGAGTTTTGAAAAATAAAATTGATATGCTTCATATATTCAATTTTAATAACGAAAATTGAAATTTATGTTGTATAGAGTACCCAAGTCTAAGAACAAAAATTCTAATTAAGAAATTTTTGAAGAAAAGACAACCCAACTTGTCTTATTTTTTGAACTTGGGATTGTCTGACATAAGTTCGAATTTCGAACCCCAAGAAAGTTAAACTCATTAGTAGAGCCTATGAATGTGTATTCATTGGGTATGTTATAAATAACGAAGCATATAAGTTTTATGACCTAAATGCTAAAGTGATCATAGAATAAAACGATGTTGATTTCTATGTAAATATTTACCTCTGTAAATAAGGAATAGTGGGGGCACTAGTGGAAGCACGACATTAGTGGGGGCAAAATAAATTCCCTTTTAAAAATTAAGAACTAGTGGGGGCACTATATCTGATCACATTCATGTAATCAGAAATAGTTATGAAAACATCGTACCAGATGTTATAGAACCTCGAGGAGGTAAGAAAGCTAAAATTGCTAAAGAGTATGTATGAACTTGGTTTATACATTGGAAGAAGATCCATTAAGCCTTAAAGAAGCTATATCCTCATTGGATGCTGAATTATGACAAGAAGCAATAAACGATGAAATGGATTTTCTAGAGTCTAACAAAACATGACACTTGATTGACTTGCCTTATAGTTGCAAAACTAATCGGTTGTATTTGGATTTTGGAAAAGGAAACTAAAACCTGATGGGACGGTTGATGAATACAAGGCTCTCCTTGTAGTCAAAGGTTTTAGAAAAAGAGAAAAATATAGATCTCTTCAATACTCATTCACCAGTCACTAGAATCATATCCATAAGAGTACTAGTCCCTTTAGTCGTCGTTCATAACTCGGTAGTACTTCAAATGGATGTGAAAGTTGTCTTTTTTATGGTGAACTAGAAGAAGAAATCTATATAGAACAGCCTGAAATTTTTTGCGATTCATGGACAAGAAAACAAGGTATGTAAGTTAGATAATTCTTTGTGAGGTCTAATATAAACTCTTAGGGAATGACATGAAAAATTTGACATTCTAATGCTATTGAATGAGTATAAAGTGAATGAAAGTGACAAATAATATTTGCACGATCATATGTCTCTATCAAGACGACTTGCTCATATTTGGTTTAAAGATTCATGTTATGAATTATGTGAAATCATTGTTTATCAACAACATTGATAAGAAAGACCTAGACAAAGGTGAAGTAATTCTTGGTTTCAAGATTACTAGATAAAAATAAAAAAAAAACCTTTTTGATGAAACTCACAAAGTTGAGAAGATCTTAAGGAAATGTTATTATTTGAGCGTAAACTTACAAGCATATATTATGATCCAAGTGTAAGAACACTTGAGATGGAGTTAAACAAACAGAATATGCGAGCATCATTGACAGTCCTTAGGTAAGCCATTGAATGTATTAGACCCGACATTGCTGATGTCGTGAATCTTTTGTGCAAGTTTACTAGTAGATGAATGAGAAGCATTGTCATGCTATTGAAAGAGTCATGAGGTGCCTTAAGAAGACTATGACTCTAAGATTAAAATATGAGTAACCAATTGTACTTGAATGGTACAAGATACAAAATAGAACATCGTTCAGATGAGTCTTAAAGTGACCAGTGACTGCACATTGAGCATCAATGTAGGAGTTGTTTGTTGAAACAAATGATATTGACTCATCCACTATGAAATGTATATGGGATGAGAACACTAGAGAAAACTAGTGAAGAAGCAAGTTGATAAGATACTTGCTAGCTGAGAATCCTTCTGCAACTATGACAAAATTGAGAATCGTTACCACAATTGTGAGAAACGATAATTAAGGCACGAACATAGAAAAATTAGAGAGCTCTAAAAGAAACGGTTAAAGTATATTGTGCACGTACTGATGAAGATTTAGTCAATCCTTTGACGAAAGGAATTACTATAAAGAAAGTCTAAACAGATCCAATAGGATGAGACTAATGCCCAAAGGTCACAAGTGATGGTAACCCGACCTACATGACTGAAGATCCCAAGAAATAGGTTCAATGGGTAATAACAAGTCATGAGTGATAGAACATGCTATGAGAAAAATTAAGAAAGCATGATTCCTGCAGCGACAAAAGGATGAGATAATAGAAACTCTTAATGAGATCTATACTCTATGTTGAGTGGAGTGCATAGCTACAGAAGTACTCTTGATAGGCTCACCTATACGAATGTGGAAATGAGGCCGGTTCCTATGGGATTCGGGGCAGAATACCTAGAGTGTTCGTTAAAACTGGGATATACGTGCAGGGCCATAAACGCACGGGCTTTTAGAATACACCTTAGGGATTCGGGGCAGAATACCTAGAGTGTTCATTAAAACTGGGATATACGTGCAGGGCCATAAACGCACGGGCTTTTAGAATACACCTTAGGAAAAGGTTTGTGTGTGGGTTCTATGTCTGAGATAGAGTTCAATGATGTAAGCAACTCTTGTAAATCAGAATATTATCCGCTATGCAAAGGTTCAAGTTGTAGGCGACACCTTTGTTTATTAGCAACCTTATAGAAACGTTTTGACGTTATTATTGAAACCATTTTTTAAATTCAAGTGGGGGATTGTTGGAACATTAGTGTGATGTTGGAAAATAAATTGGAAGATTAAACATAAAGTAGTTATACTTTTATCTAATGTTGTGTGAATTGAAAAAATAGAATGTGGGGGTCCCACATAAAATAGAACACACACATTAGCAGTGTTTAAATTGCGGTATTTAATTTTAAATACTTGATAAAGATAAAAATAATAGTAATTATTATTTTTATTTGAGAATATCACTTCCCATAAATTTAGTTTATGGTGGTTGCAATAAGAATAAGAATTTAATTAAATTTCTTATAGAGAGCGACCTGGCCGTGACTCAACCTAGTATCAACTTCGGTAGATAATAGAATTTGGAAATCCAAATACAACAGTTTAGAAATCCAAAAACAACAGATATCGATTCTGAGAAACTGATATATAGCAATAGTATAAATAGTTACAAGTTTACAAATTTTCATAAAACATTAACAAAGGTTATTAATTTCCTTCATATTTTGTTTTCTTTAAAGTGTGCTAAGAGGATAATATTGACATTCACATTCTACCACAAATATAACAATGTATATGTGTGTGTGATTGTGCCGTAGTGTAATAAAACTTCCTTCTATAAGGTTAATTAAGGGCAGAGACGTCTACCTCACGTTCATTAAAATGTTTCAGCATATATTACTCATATATGCATTCCTACTTACAAAAGCTATAATATATAGAACCATATCAATTTGGCTGTGATGCTTGAAAATGACCCAACAGATTAATTGGGGTAACAAAAGCCATATCTGCTTGAAAAAGTAGGAGCACGGAAACAAAAGACAAACCAAGAAATGCACTCTAGTTCATACATTAGAGCCTTACGATATCTTTTGATTGATCTTATTATGCAAACTTCCATGCTTAATTGGTTTGGACCACATTGTATACAACATGATAACAACTTGCATACAGGAGCCTATATGCCTATATATGATGATAGATATGTACGATCTTGAGAGAGTGATATTAATACGATTTACAAAGTTCAAAGAAAATTAATTTGGCTTTTTATTTTCACAAAAACGCGTCTTCATAAGAGAACAAAAGCAGTACGGTTCTTTTATACGAATTCTGCCATAGGATTAATGTATGTCCAAAAAACATAGCTGCATCAGGCATCAGCAATGAAAATGATGCAAGTCATTTTAATCAGCAACATGACAGAATTTCTTATCGTAAAACAAAAACTCAACATCGTCCTAGCTACTTACGTGAAGAGATTCTATATATCTATACTTAGATGTATAATATAATGGGATATTAATATTGAGTTTAATTTTAATGAACTCTTGGTGTAAAAGGTTTTACACTATGTCATTAGTCAAATATGTGTTGTGACCGGGGATGGAAGTAGGCCGAACCAGACTAAACTTTGACATAAATAGATATGACTTGTTATAAATTGCAAGGTTTGTGTCTGATCTATTATCCGTCTTGGACTATTTTTTAAGGCATGGTCTCGCCTTTTTAAAAGTTTATGTTGGCCCAAAAACCTATGTTAAAGTTGATTTATATCAAGTCTCATAAATAAAATATACACAAAATAAATCATGGGTCAATAATATGCTTAGAACATCTTCCAAAAAAAAAAAATGCTTAGAACTAAATGGGTTAAAGATCAAGAGGCACGTCATCTATTACCATTATGCAAAATAGGTCTTGGATGAGTGCTTCCGCCCTCTTTTTCCTCAAGAACCAAAATGATGATTTATTAAATATTAATTTTATTTATTATTTTATAAATAAAGGCCGACCTGTTAAGCACAATAGGCTTTTTAAAAAGCTTAAGCCCGACCAATTTAAACAAATATACTTTTTTGAATAACTTAAATTTGGTTTTACTGTTAAATAAGTTAGATCATAGATCTTTATCGGATGATCCGACATACTTAAAAGATATTTTCACTCCCATTTTACTATTGGCACATAAAGACAAAGTATCATTCAAATCAAGAGATTATGATGTAGGTACTTTAAAGTTTAAAAATATTTTACATCCCTCATATATGGTAAATTTTTAGGTGCTTTAAAGTTTGGTTGGATACTGGTACCCGGTAGACAAAATATATTTAACATTTAAATTTATTTTAACATAAATTGATATGAAAATGTGACACGTAATTGAATGATTGGACAATATATACATATACAACCAAACTTTATTGGTATCGTAGTATTCACCTTGTATATTCTCCCTACCTTTCTATCCTCTTTCTCTTTCTATCTCGTACCTTTTTATTTATCTTCTTTGTCTCTATCTCGTCTCTCTCCCCCTCATTTATCTCTCCTTTGTTAATAGTTACATTATCTTATACAATATCATAAAGAGTATTATAATAAATTACATGTTATTTTGTTTGTGTTGTCCATATTTCGCCAACCATCGCATGGAACCAAAAGTTGTCAAGTAGCTTAAATTTATGTTGAGTGCTTAAAAATTTGGAGGGGAAGATATAGCTTTGGATGAAGGGGATGAGAGGGAATGAGAGAGAAGCCTTCCACCTTATTTGAGAGATTATTTTTGTAGATAATGATGACTGAAACATATGATGATTATTGTTTCATACATATATTTATAGTTTTGAGTGTATTAGAACATTATAAATATTTGAAGAATTTATCTAAATCTTCTTATCTTTTTATCTTCTTATTCTAAAAGCTTGTAAAGTTTAGCAATTGATTTACCCTAATTACATGCCTTAATTCCCTCCTTAATCACTTAACCTAGCTTCCTTTGGAAGTTTTTTTTTGAGGGAAGCTTCCTTTGAAAGTTGTTACATGTGTAATATTACTTTATTGTTAAACCTATTTGTTAAGCAATATTTCCCGTGCAAAAAAAAAAAACTAGGCACACTGCTCAATAATTGAATTGTCTGCCACAATATTTATTTTTGTTCATTTTCCAAAACATTCAACCGTTGCTTTCTCACTCTTTTTTTTTAAAGTATATCTCTTCAGTCTTCTATTTCTCTTCTCCATTCATCTTTTTTTACTGTTCCATCATTATTCTTCTTAAATTTAGTGGTTACTTTTCACCTTTGTTCAAGACTCATCACCGGAACAGTGATGAAGCTATCCAATCTATTTTGTAAATCCATGTAAATTTATTTTGTATATTATTTTTTCTAAAATTATTGATTCACTTTTTCTCACAGTTAGAAGCTATCCAATCTCA
>Ga0228711_1000954_pt1 | contig 39979 bp, 25 predicted proteins | sample MedpolnodulmetaG_2_FD_177996 | JGI IMG/M metagenome (GOLD analysis project Ga0228711, IMG submission 177996) | Root nodule microbial communities from Medicago polymorpha collected in Santa Monica, California, United States - brown nodules | ecosystem: Host-associated > Plants > Roots > Nodule...
ACATTCATCATTTAATTGCAACATACACATTTCATATCATAGTTCATCAACATATAAACATACCTTCATATAATAATTCATTAACAAAGTTACTCATATAATAATCATCAACATATATACATACCTTTATGTAATTTCATATCATAATTCATTAACAAAGTTACTTGCCGATTTGCATGATTTCTTCGTGAATTATTTCAAAACCCCCTAAAATTGCTATGTTTCGGGAAAACTAGAATTATAGACTCAAAGATAGAAAACATTACAAAAGTCATGAAATCATAGGCAATCGTTCTAATACTCCTCCTTTTTGTTGCTAAAACCTAATGAAAATACCTGAAAAACATGCTAAGAATAACGTAACATGACATGTCATCAGTAATTTAGAATATCCTGTTAGGAGAAAAGATTTTTCTAGGAGGGGATTTAAATGCGGATGTAGGGAGTGTTTCGATAGGTTTCAAAGTCTTGCATGGGGGTATGGGCTTGGGGAGATAAATGTGGAGGTCTCATGTTTTAGGAAAAAAGAATAGCATCTTATCACTTACAAGAGTGGGGTCTCACATTCCTAGATTGATTTCTTTCTTGTTAGGAAATCAAACAGGAATATTTGTTTGTATTGTAAAGTCACACCTGGAGATAGCTTAACTCCCAACATAGAGTATTGGTGATGGATGTAAGGGTTAAGAGGAGTGTGAAAAGAAGAAGCTATAGCGGGGCTCCATTAATCAAATGGTGCCATTTACAGGGTGAAAAACAAAGGACTTTCCAACACAAGATCTAAGAGAGAGATTTCAGGAAACCACAACGAAACGCTAATGATATACGAGACAAGGTGACATATGAGATTCAAAAAGTAGCAACAACTACATTGGGAGAATCTAGAGGTTTTGGACCCAGGGGTTAAAGAATCTTTGTGGTAGAATGACAATGTTTAGAGTAAAGCTCGGATCAATAGAGATTGTGTAAAAGATTTATCTATGTGTAAAAAACATGAGATAGATATAAGATAGCTAGGAAAGAGGCTAAGAAGGCGGTGAGCGAAGCGAGAACTCGAGCTTTTGAATGATTATGCCAATCTTTAGGTGCCAAGGAGGGAGAAAAATCTAGATATAAGCTTTCTAAGGGACGAGAAAGAAAGAAATGAGACATGGACCAAGTGAAGTGCATTAACGATGAAGAGGGTAGAGTTTTGGTTCAGGAAAGAGATATTAAGGATTGATAGAAGAAGTACTTCCATAACTTATTTAATGAAGGATATGAGATCTTACCGGATTTTGACATAGTAGACATCAAAGAGGAGGACCGAAACTATAACTACTATCGTTGGATTCAAGAGCATAAGGTAAAAGAAGTGTTGAAAAGGATGAGTAATGGCAAGGCAGTTGGACCGGATAACATACCTATCAAAGTGTGGAAATATCTTGGAGAGAGAGAGAAATTGTGTGGCTAACCAAACATTTTAACGAGATTATAAGGACGAAGAGAATGTTGGACAAGTGGAGAAGAAGCACTTTAACTCCAATCTATAAGAACAAGGGGGATATACAGAATTATGCGAATTATAGGGGAATTAAACTAATGAGTCATACCATGAAGTTATGGGAAACAGTGATTGAACGAAGACTAAGAAAAGAGACTCGAGTTATGGATAACTAATTTGATTTTATGTTTGGGAGGTCGAATATGGAAGCGGTCTACTTACATCGACGAGTGATCGAGCAACATCGAAAGTATAAAATAGACTTGCACTTACTTTTCATTGATTTGGAGAAGGTGTATGATAGAGTGCCTAGAGAGATTTTGTGGAAAGCTATCAAGAAGAAAGGGTTAGTATTGCATATATTAGAGCTATCAAGGATATTTATGAGGGAGCTTTAACTAGTGTGAGGATGTACGATGGGGCTACCAAAGATTTTTCCATAACAGTAGGATTGCACCAAGGGTTAACCCTAAGTCATTATCATTTTACTTTAGTTTTGGATGTACTTACCAAACACATCCAAGAGTTAGCACCAAGATGTATGCTTTTTGCAGATGATGTAGTCTTACTTGGTGAGTGGAGGGAGGAATTGAATGGGAGGCTCAAAAACTGGAGACAAGCCTTAGAAGCATATGGTTTCCACTTGAGTAAAAGCAAGACGGAATATATGGAATTTAACTTTAGCAAAAGGAAAACTAAGTCTACCTTGAAGGTGAAAGTTGGAGATTATATCATACCTCAAATTACACGGTTTACATATCTTGGTTCCATAGTACAAAATGACGGAGAAATAGAAGCAGATGTAAATCATCGTATTCAAGTTGGGTGGTTGAAATGGAAAAGAGTCTCAAGTGTTTTATGCGATAAGAAAGTACCACTTAAGTTGAAAGAAAGTTCTATCAGACAATCGTCATACCAGCGATGTTGTATAGTGTACAATGTTGGGCAGTTAAGAGCCAACAAGAGAATCAAGTAAGTGTAAAGGAAATGAGGATGTTGTGCTGGATGAGTGGTGGTAAGTCTAGACGGGATATAATTAGGACTGACACCATTAGAGAGAGAGGAGATACCACCTATTGTAGAAAAGTTGGTAAAAAAATAGGTTTAGATAGTTTGGGCATGTAGAGAGAAGACCCATAGATGTTGTCGTAAGAAGAGTATATCAGATGGAGGAGAGTCAGGTCAAAAGAGGTAGAGGAAGACCTAGTAAAATTATAAGAGAAACCATTAGAAAGGATTTTGAGGTCAATGAGTTGAATTCAAATATGGTTTATGATAGAAAACTATGACATAAGGCATGGTTGGGATAAGGTTTGGTTGTTTTGTTGTAGTTTTTAGCCAAGCGCCGAAGTCCATTACACTAAATCAGGATTCTATGCACAATCTGAATAGTGATGCTCACTGAAATCGTAGTATCCAAGAGGATTTTGGGATTTAAATCGGAATTTTTTGTAATCATGATATCGACATTGTTAATTAAGCTTAGACTGTACGGGGACTAACATTCCCAATTAATGTGCATATGGTTAATCTTTACTCTCGGATATAGAGTATAATAATCACATTTTGAATGTTGATTAAATGTTTGCTGAAACTATACCCGTCAATAAATTTAATCTTTAGTTTGATATACACAATATTTTAGTATATAAACAGTATGTGTATGTTTAATCTGAACAATTAAATACATAAATCAAATTAAGTTGTTTTGGGGATGTCGTTGGAAACTCAAGCAGCATCAAACTGTAGTAAAATGGATTTCATATTTCAATGCTCTAATAGAATCATGATGACAAAAGTTACCTTCAACAAGATCACAGTGCCACTTTCATCAAACTTAACGTGATTTCAAACATGAAGGCATGACTAGCAAACAAAAACTAGACGGATTTCTAAATTTATTTTTTTGGTAGATAGAGGAAAAAACAAATAACTATTAAAACTCCACATAAATGGAGGGGCTGGTTTATATAATCATAATCAGAAATGTACACCAATAAGGGAAGAGATTCAACAACTATGGCAAACTTTTTTGACAATTCTTTGAAAATATTGGGCAGTCTTTAAAGATCTTGTAACTTACATACTTCATTACATCTATGTTTAGAATAAATTGCCCAATCAAAATGCACGGACTCTGCAATTCCATACAAGTGCAAAATAAAAACTGACATGCAAGTGAGTGAAACGGTGTTAGAAATTGAGAGACATGCACAGAACATGACTAGATAACAGGAACAAGTTTCAAGTATTGAAGAAGAGGGTGACAGCAGCCTCAACATCACCAAGAATGGCAAGTTCGTTAATCTTCTTGTGAAAGCCAATTTTGCTTTGTTCTCTGGCAGCATGACTTCAATCCTGTCAACAAAAGTATACAGAAACTGAATTACCAAGAGCAATTTCGAATTGAAATCTTATATAAAGGACATGTTACATAAAATTGAAATGGACATTTTGTTACAAGAAAAATACTGCACGAAAAACTTAACCCAGATTTAGAACAAATTATTGATAAAATGTACTCGTATTATAAATCAATTTCTGCTTGTTTAGTTTTTTTATGCTTCGAGCTGCGTAAACTAACAAAGCAGTTGAACTTGACTATGTATTTACAAATCTTTTTATATTGTGCCCAAAATGGAATGTATACAATTGAGAAATTATTCTTAACTAGGGAGGTAAAACCAAAATATACCTGGAATGGGTAGGAAACACTTTCTTCTTCCCTCTACCTCCCATGTCTTACATTGTCAGTTCGCCATTTATCCTGATGAAGGGTATGTGAGCAATGCTGGACCAATGTTCCATAGTTTCATACCTTGCTTCTAACAGAGGGCATTGGTAAATGCTCAGTAGCTTAAGAGAGGAAGGTAAAGTGTCTTCTGGCAATGACTCAAGCGCTGAACAATGACTGAAATAGAGTGATTTTAGAGCGGAAGGAAACATATCTTTTGACAAAGACTCGAGCTCTGAACACATAGTAAACGTAAGGGTTTCAAGAGAAGAGAGGTGTCGAAGACCATTTCCTTCTAAAGACTTCATTGCAGAGAGATTATAAATTGACAAATGCACAAGGGAAATAGGCAACGACGGCTCCTTCAGCAAGGTGTTAACAATATGGCCATCACCTTTAAAAGTCAATCTTGAAAGAGCATTGAGGCATTGGAGACCCCAATCAGTTATTGGTGGCATTGTCATCATCGTAGATTCAATAGTAATTGATTGTAAATTGGGAGGTAAGAAAGGTCCTTCACTTAATGATAACGTCAGATCTTGAGGAACATTGATACGCAAATGTTTAAGACTAGTAAGGGTGTCCATTCTAGGAACCGATCTAAGTGCATCACATTCATAGACTTCAAACTCTTCAAGAGTTGTGAGGGTTTCCATCCGTTGAGGTAGTGATAAAAGTGCCTTACAAGAATAGAGTGAAATTGTTTGAAGCATTGACGAGTGACTGGAAGAAGTTTCTGAAATGAAAATGGATTCCAGACTGTTACAATCACTAATGTCAAGCATTTGTAGTACAGGGAAACCATCCAGTTGGAAGTGCTTAAGTGCATCACAGCTATTATTTAACTCCAAAGTCACAAGGGATGTGTAATTTCTCCATGTGCTTGGAGGCAGGAAGGCTAAATTCTGACAGTCAAGAATACTTAGTGATTTCAATGAATGGGGTAGACCGTCTGCAGGAAATTCAGTGAGAGAAGAAATTCTTTGTATGTCCAAACCATGAAGAAAACTGCTGGTAAGAATCATTTTGGGAAGAGAAAACATCATATCACCCTCAAACAAAGAACATTGGGTTCTTTTAGTATCTCCTTCAGAATCTAATTCTCCCTCAATAGAGAAAATGTTTACAGAGGAGAGCCAATGTAGAGTAGACATTGTTGTCAAGAGACTGTCACTCTCCGCTATTCTAACTGCTACAATGGAAGAAAGATGGCTAGGCAAATGTCCCTTCAATTCAGGACAATTACTTACAAACAATCTTTTAAGACGAGGAAAAGGAAATTCATTGCCTTCAAAGGGAAGCCATTCCTTCCAATTTAACATGTTCGTAAATTCCAACATCTCAAGCGATGGAAATGGTTGGAATGAGAAATTGAAAGCTCCTCCGGCTATGTCATAATAGAATTCTGGGCCAATTGTCTCCAATATCTTCATACCATCAATATATAGGTCCTTTAGAGAAGGTAGTTGCCCTAGGGGTGGAAGTGTTACACAATATTCACAATTATTGATGTAAAGGGACACCATATTAGAAAAGGAAGAATCTCCCAACCAACTTGGAAAGCTTGTACCCCCATACAAGTCAATTCTCAATGTCTTTAGGTTGATTGATGGTCGCAACGCATCAAGCACATCCATCTCCCTTTTTGAGTCTTCAGTTTGTGTTCCCCATTGTAGTTCTAATTCCTCAATATGGTCTTTTCTTTTCAAGTCAGCATCATATGCCTCCATTGCATCAATGACATTATGCAGGTTCTTGATGGTAAATCTTCCCTGTAGGTGTGTGAATATTCTATGCTCTTTGACACTCAGCCCGACATGTCCCCTTCCCACTACAAAATAGGATAGAGTTTGAAGGTTTTTCAGTTTAACAATTTCCATTGGTAATTCCTTTATGTCGGTCCCAGTAATGTCCAGGTGACGTAAACTAATTAACTTTCCGACATATGTAGGCAATTCAGTCAGATGTCCACACCTAGATAAGTCCAAGGTTTGCAAATTGTGAAGGTTACATATTGTATCAGGCAAGCTTTTGATTCCAGTACGGGAGAGGTTTAGATACCGCAATTGCACTAAAACTCCAATCGAATCTGGAAGCTTAATGACATTTACATACATTGATAGGGATAACACACGCGGACTTTTCAGTGTAGGTAGCAAATCATCAACCACATTGTTCGATAAGAAAGAATGTTGCCCCAAAAAACCAATGGGTAGGAAGCTTCGCAAGCATTTAAAGTTGTAGAAAATCTTAAACTTCTTGGAAATGTCATATTCTTCGCGGATATATGACATATGGCGAACATTTTTAGAGATTTTACCACCACATTCAAGCCTACAACAACTTTTTCCAGCTACAATTGTAGCTAAATCATTGACAAGGTCATGCATAACAAACTTTTGTCTGCCAACATCATCATTTGATTGTTGAATTAATGATCTGGATAACAGCTGAACAAAGTAGTCATCACCTACTTCCTCCACCTTTTTTTCATTGTGAGAATGTTCAAGGAAGCCTTCTGCCATCCACAACAAAACAATCTCTTTCTTATGAAGCACAAAATTCTTTGGGAAAATTGAACAATAGGCAAAACACCTTTTCAAATTAGAGGGAAGATAAAGATAACTCAAAAGCAAAGCAGGAAGAATATTATCATCCAGTAAGTTCCAAATGCTACTGTTCAGAATATTAGTCGACTCCTTCAAATCTACCTTTGAACGCAAAAGTTCTCCGAGTGTTTTAGCAGCTACAGGCAATCCACCGCACTTTTTTGATATCTTCCTGCCAATTGCTTCTAGTTCTTGATACTTGCCCGCACAAAAGTCTTCACCTCCAAATGCATGCTTTGAGACTAAAGACCAACAATCTTCAGTTGATAGAGGTTCTAATCTATAAATAGGATATGTACGTGCGACCTCTGCAACTTTTTGCTGGCGTGTTGTTATGATCACCCTGCTTCCAGCTTTCTCGTTAATCAAAGGAGTTATTAGTTCATCCCAATCATTATAATTGTCATTCCACAGGTCATCAAACACAAATAAAAATCTTTTGCCCCACAAATTTTTCCTTAATTCGACTCGAAGAATGTCAAGATTATTGCTATCCCAAGGTCTTGAAGTGATAGATTCGAGTAGACTTTTGGTTACTCTCAAAGTATCAAAATCCTCTGAGACACAAGCCCATGCTTTTAGATCAAAATACTCTTGAACTTCCTTATCATTGTAAACAAGTTGTGCAAGGGTTGTTGTGGGTGTCTATATCTATTACCTTTACTAAAAAGAATCTATTTAGTAAAGAGAGACTCAAAAAGAACCGTATAATGGATACACATATTAAAGAGATTATGTAGGGAGGGATGTATGTTGTTACCCAAACAACTTGCCATTATTCAGAACCAAGTGTGGATGTCCATCTGTTGAAGGCTTGAAGAAAGATCTAAGGATGTCCATCTGTTGAAGGCACTGCCACACAATTCTAGTCAATAGTTCAAGAGAGGGGAAGTTGACTCTGCAATTCCGCTGATGAAATATTGAGTACTAGCAGAGAGCTTAGTACAACAGTCCAATAGAGAGAAAGTAGGTTCATCAAATTCTTCACCCCTCTGTCAATCATTTGATTTGCCTCTTATAGCATGTTGAGGAATATTTTTCTGTTGCTTTTTCTCTCCTTAACTCCTTCAATTGTGGATCACATGCCATGTGTCCCTTAAAACTTCGATTTCAGTTATTCTCAGCCGTTGTGATCATAACATTACTCCCCCCATTAAAATCAACCTTGTCCTCAAGGTTGAAGCCAAGACGATCGTAGAGTGTCGACCCAAGTAGCTTCCAAATCAACTGAACCTATACAAAACATAAGAACATCCACCTGGATCCCATTGTTGGAATTGTAAAGTCTTCTTGTGAGGGAAAAAATATCCAGTGCCAACATAATCAAATTTTATGGAATGTTTTCCTTCCATTGTCATCTGCATGTATTCTGAAGTCAAGCTTGTAGATATCATTTTGTGAATATTGAAAATGATAGCAAAACCATAGCAGAACATGGCACATGAATCAATTTCTTCCACCAACACGGTAAAATCAAGTTGTAACATATGATGTTGGGGAGAATAAGAAGACCTGCAGCACATCCTAAGCAACCACAAACTATTGGACAACATAGAAAGCTTGACAAAAGTATTGCAACTGCTATGAACTTGAATTAAAAAATTTAGCATCTCAATTAAATTGATTGACATATTTTGTGTATCCAAGCAAGCATAAAGGATGATAAACAATAATTGAGTACCATTAAGACAAATAACCAGCACATACTCTTGTGTATCAGTCACTTCAAAGTTAAGGAACTTCTCTCCCTTCCTTGCTGAACAAATTCCACCATGCCAATTGTTGCAACTCCATCAATTTTTAATTGTGCAGGCAAACCAAAGGAAATCAAGCAATGAGCAGGGACAATAAAATTCAATTTAAAGCCACATATAATTCCCTTTTCCTTCACAGAAATGCACAAGGCACAAGCACTTTCTCATGCAATCATCTTTACAAGAACTCAATGTTGATTTTAAAAGTGTTGCTTCATACTTAAGTGCCACATAATTAGGATATTCATCATCATACAGTAGCTCTATTAAACGCCTAAAATATGTTGGAATGTTTAGAGCTATACCATTGAAATGTGATATGAGAATTGCAAGGCATTTATACTAGTTTTCACAGAAGCAAACATAGATAAGATCATAAGGCTCATGAATCCATTCACCCACAGTCTCAATAATTGTCTTGTCGTCCAAACGAACAATTAAAATTGTGATAGGAAGACCACTCCCTGGTGCCTTATTTGTTCCCGGATCCAATTGTTTGAAATGTAAGGACTCATTTATAAGTAAAAAATAGCAAATACCACTAAGAGTCATTACATCAAACATGTAAGGCATTGTAGAATCTCATAATGCTGATTATTGGAAATCCAATTATAAAAGACAATGATAATTGGGAATGGAAAGAAACAATAGGATGGTATACGGTTGGTGGAAAACAGCGGAATCGACGACCAGATGCTCAGAAAGAAATGAGTCTGCAGGAGTAATTTTGACATCGAATTTGCTACCAACACATGATTCCGGCATGTCGATTAGCTTTTGTGTCGTATCCTCTGGTAGAACTATCATTCCACCATTGAAATCAGTTGTCGAATTTTACGTCGATGTTGTTAAATTCAGCTCATGCACTGGACTCGCCTCTTGCAACAGCTTTTATGTTGCTTTTTCTCTCCTCAACACCTTCAATTGTGGATCACATGCCATGTGTCCCTTAAACTTCAATTTCAGTTATTCTCAGTCGTTGAAATCATAACAGAGTGTAAAATAATTGTGATGAATGGGAGAACCGAATTTTCCACGATTCATTCAAAGCTCACTGCGATTGTTGTAGCCTAGACAATTAAACTAATGTGTAAACATTGATGTGTAAACATTGTTGTAGCTACCTTGGACCTATCTCAAAATTTTATTGCGCAACTTGGTGAAGATTTCCCGGCCACGGTGCAACATGTTGTGCTTGGTTCATCCCCAGGTCCGGCCAAGGATGGAGTTGACAACTCCTTGAATGCGCGTGCGGCTGGCATGCAACATAGTAACCCACGTATTCAACAATATTTAGATCTTTGGAAGAGGACAAAGGATATGATCAGCGATCAGCAGAGGCTCCATTTGTTACTGTAATGACCAAAAAGCAAAAACAGATGTTGAAAAAGCACCAGTTTGATGGGAAGCCTCCTTAACGGACCCGCTCCATCGATGAAGCTTCACTACCTGCCCAATGAATATACTCTTCTGGAATGTACGACGTATCGGTAACTCCAACACTAGAGTTACTTTAAAGAATTTATTTTTGACTCATAACCGTTTGAGTTGAGTTTTGAGTTCTATCAGGATAGATGTGGTCTGGCTAACTACAAATTTTCCTAGTCTGTTGTTGTTTTTAATTTCTTGCATTTTGATTCTGAGGGTTTTGGCTTAGTCCCCCTCTTTGTATATACTTTTTCTCCCTTTTTTTAATAATATTTTAGTTTGGCGGTATAGGATGAAGGTTTCTCGGGATGGCAACCTAGTTGGGATGTCGGTGTTTCCTCTTGATGTAATAATTTGATGTGTGATGATAAAATAAGAATTAAAAAATTATTTAGTTCGTGTTTGATTTTAATTTGCATGTCAGATGTAGAGTAAATGACTACTTGATAAAATGAAAAAATGTTTTGGATTAACCGATGACATCTATTGAATTGTTGAATTTTGGGTGATATATGTTTCTATGATATCTGAATGTGTTGTTGCAATGTGAAATATTAATTGTTTGGTTTGATGTGTTGTTGAGAATCTTCAACCCAAAAGCTTTTACGGATGTATAGGTCTCGAGTAGGGATGACAATGGGTACCCATGGATACAAATAGTATGATATTCGTGCCTGTTCCATTGAATAAATATGATACCCGTGTCCGCCCAATACCCTAGTGGGTACCCACTATACGGGTACCCATAGATATTCATTGGTACCATGAATTTTTTTATTTTTTTTACAAAGAATAACTTTTTTTAATAAAAAAGGGAGTAGATAAGAGGGAGAGGTGGATGAACCGCCGAAGACTTATGTTTTAAAGAAGAAGGATGGTTGCAATGGGAATTGAAGAAAACAAAAGGCAAGGGTTGTTGGGGAAATGTGAATGAAGTGGAAAGATGAAACGGTGAACTGATTAAGAATTAAAATTAAAACTAGGTTATTAATAAGATGTATAAGGATATTTTAGTAATGTACTTAATTTGTTATCGGGTATGGGTACCCGTGGGTATGGATACAATCAAATCCATGTCAATATCCATATAATTATGGGTAGTCAAAAACCCGTTTATTATACCAATGGATACCCATTTAGCTACCCGCTCCGTGCCCGTGACGGATTTTACCCGCGGGTACCCGTGGGCATGGGGTATTTTTGCCACCCCTAGTCTCGAGGAGAAGACCTTCAATGGGCACGTAGTGGTTATATGGCAACAGTGATTCATGGTGAGGCTATTCCTGTGATTCAGAGCAGAATTGAAGACGATGGTTTTAGTGACATAGATGTGATTCCTTTGGGTGCAGACGGAGTGTCTATTCATAGCTCCTCAGGTATGGATGTTTCACCAATTTTGGAAGGTGCTAAGGATTTTTTTTCTCATTCTCTTTCTAATATACGGAGATGGGATAAAAATTTGGTGTCGTTTCAAAGGGGTGCATGGCTGAGATTGTATGGTATTCCGTGACATGCCTGGAATGAAACTTTTTTCAAACTTTGTGTTCTTGATTGTGTTAGATTTTTACGGACTGATAGTTGTTCGATGGACAAAGATAGGTTTGATTATACCCACGTTTTGATTGTGACGGCCTCTCTGGATGTTGTCAATTGTGTGGAAAAGCTTGTTGTTAATGGAGTGGTTGTGGATATTAAAATCATTGAGGAGTGGGGCTTTAATATTGGTGAAGATGTGTGTCTGTTTGAACGTGATGACGGAACGCAGTCTTCGCATTCTGATCATGATGACATGGGGGGGGACGTTGATCATATTGGTGATAATGCTGATTTTTTGGTAAATAAAATTGTGAATGATTTGGTGGTTGATGGTAACGAGATGCCTTAGGAATCCGAGACAGTTGGTAAAAAATTTGTTGAAAAAGAGGATGAATTTGTGGTGCAGCAACATCGTGACATTGAAGAGGTTTCTCCACACATTGTGGAAACTTCGGAGTTTGAAGTTCAACACCCAGATGGAGGATATGAAAATTGCACTACTTGTTTTGGTTTAAGCAGAGAGGACCCTATTGATATTGGTGAGACTCGTGATTTTGGTAATGACACTCAGGTTCCCGTTTTTGTTGACACAGTGAAACCGAGTCTGAAGACTAAGGGACGTAGAATCTGTGGGTCGTCTTGTCCACCACAGGCTGCGCGTTCTTTAGAATCGGGACCGTGGAGCCTTGAGTGGTTAAGTGATCAACATCATAGTGATGCGGGAGTTATTTCGTCATCCAGGAAGAAGGTCAAGAGGGTGGTGTGGCCTAGGGACCTCTGTAACCAGGATGGCACCATTGATAAGAAGCGTAAGATAGTGAATGGTGTTTTACGTCACTCTGTGCCTAGTCTAAAAAAAGTGGCAAGGCTACCTTGTAAAGATCGTGCGTCAGTCTTGAAAATTTTAAAGAAAAAAGTACGGAAACATCAAGGTTCAGATAGGCTAAAGAAGGTTGTGGATGTTGTCTCGCAAGGTAAATCAGATAGTTTGTCCTCGTCTGGTTCTGTGAATAATGACTGGTATTATTGGGTAGTCATGGGAATGAGAAGGTAGCGGTGGAGGATGTGTGGGGGATTGGTAAGGCTATTGGGGTTCACCTTAATGGGGATACTCATAATATGTTTGGCGTGTTATCAAGAAAGGGGAAAGGAAGGGTTGAGCTGCAGAGCCAGAAGGTTGATGAGGGTGGGGGGTCGGCGAGGGGTTGTTAGGTGTCGGAGGTGCAGGTGTGTGTGTTGGTGGGAGTGAGGGTGTTAGAAATGAAGTTGATTTCTTGAAATGTCTAGGGGTTAGGTGGTGTTGAAAAGAGGAAAGAGGTTTGTACTATGGTTCAGGAAAAGAGGCCTTTTATTTTGTGTTTAAAAGAAACTAAATTGCAATTGTGTGATGTTGGGTTGGCTACTTCTCTGTGGGGTGATCTGTCATGCTCTTTTTCTTTTCGTCCTTCACAAGGGGCTACTGTCAGTGTGGGATACCGCAGAAGTGGAGATGTGGTCCTCTGTTAGTTGTGACCATACGCTAATTATTCATGGTCGTTTTATCAAGTCTAATGAGGAATTCTATCTGTTTAATATTTATGCGCCATGTGATGTTGCAGCCAAAAAGTTGTTATGGGACTCTTTATCCATGCATTTACAGCAGTTGAGGGGCAAGAAAGTGTGTGTTTGTGGGGACTTTAATGATGTTCGGTGTAGGGAACAAAGACGATCTGTGAACGTGGGACACTTTTCTTCGGATTTTTCTCACTTCAATTCATTCATTGGTGACAATTTTTTGTTTGATCTTCCTTTGGGAGGTCGTAATTATACTTGGTTCAAAAGGGATGGTAAATCAATGAGTCAGCTTGATCGGTTTTTGCTATCGGAGGAATGGTGTCTGTTATGGCTAAATTGTTTACAGATAGCCCAGTTGAGAGGTTTGTCGGATCATTGCCCTTTGGTCTTGTCTGTTGATGAGGAGAATTGGGGCCCTAGACCGTCCCGGTTATTAAAGTGTTGGACTGATATTCCGGGTTATAATCAGTTTGTGAGTTCTAAGGTGGTTATGTGTTAAAAGAAAAATTTAAATTGATCAAATTGGCTCTTTAGGAGTGGCATGTCACTCATACGCAAAATTTACCAGGAAAGATAAACGCTCTGAAGGACCGGATGGCAGTGTTAGATGGGAAAGGAGAATCTTAGATGTTGTTTGAAGATGAATGTGTTGAGTTACATGGTATTGCGACTGATATCCACTCTTTGTCCCGTCTTAATACTAGTATTTGTTGGCAACAGTCTCAGGTTCAATGGTTGCGTGATGGTGATGCTAACTCGAAGTTTTTCCACTCTATGATGTCTTATAGGCGTCGCCATAATGCCTTATGTTCTATAATAGTTGATGGTGTGGTAGTGGAGGGTGTGCAGCCTATTCGTAATGCAGTCTTTACGCATTTTGCGGGGCATTTCAATCTACCAATGTCGTGCGCCTAAGTGTCGAAAACATGCAATTTCGGTTTGTGTCTGTGTCACAAGGGGCAAGCTTAATTAAGCCTTTTTCGTTGGAGGAGGTTAAGGAAGCTGTATGGAACTGTGATAGTAACAAGAGTCCAGGTCATAATGGAATTCATTTTGGTTTCATTAAGGATTTCTTGCATGACATGACGGATGAAATCATGTGCTTTGTGTCTGAATTCCACCGCATTGGGAAATTATCCAAAGGTATCAATACTGCTTTCATTGCTCTCATTCCAAAAGTGGATAGCCCTCAGAAGCTCAACAATTTTCGACCTATCTCTCTGGTAGGGAGTCTTTATAAGATTTTGGCGAAGCTGTTAGTTAATAGATTGTGGGGGATCATTGGTTTTGTTGTTTCAGAGTCTCGGTCAACTTTTGTAAAAAATAGACAAATTCTTGACGGAATTCTGATTGCTAATGAAGTTGTTGACGAAGCTTGTAAATCTAAAAAAGATCTTATGCTGTTTAAGGTGGACTTTGAAAAGGCATATGATTCGGTGGATTGGGGTTACTTGGACTCTGTTATGGGTCGTATGTCTTTTCCTGTTCTATGGAGAAAATGGATCAGATAATGTGTCTGCACAGCCACATCGTCGGTTTTAGTTAATGGAAGTCCGACATATGAGTTCCCGCTGAAGCGGGGGTTACAGCAAGATGACCCTTTGTCTCCTTCTTTTTTCTTGTTGATGGCGGAGGGTCTTGATATTTCGATGAAATCCTTGGTTGAGGCTCAGTTATTCAATGGCTATAGCATTGGGAACATCAATCTGGTTGTTGTGTCTCACCTCCAATTTGTTGATGATACATTATTGTTAGGAACCAAAAGTTGGGCTAATGTTCGTGCCTTGAGGGCGGCCCTTGTTATTTTTGAGGCTATGTCGGGTTTGAAAGTGAATTTTCACAAGAGTATGCTGGTTGGTGTGAATATTGCTTCTTCTTGGTTAAATGAGGCTGCCTTCGTTCTGAGTTGTAAAGTGGGAAAGGTACCTTTCTTGTATCTGGGTATGCCTATTGGTGGTAATCCTCAAAGATTGTGTTTCTGGGAACCTATTGTGAATCGTATTAAATCTAGACCGTCAGATTGGAATAGTCGGTTTCTCTCTTTTGGTGGTCGCTTGGTTCTTCTCAAATCTGTCTTGACTTCTCTGCCTGTCTATGCACTTTCTTTCTTCAAAGCTCCATCAGGTATAATCTCTTCCATTGAATCTTTATTGAATAAATTTTTTTTGGGGTGAGGATAATAGAAATATTACTTGGATAAGTTGGAAAACTGTTTGTTCAAAAGAGGAGTATGCAGGTTTGGGGTGAGGCAATTGAAGGAGTTTAATACTGCTTTGTTAGGCAAATGGTGTTGGCGGATGTTGGTGGACAAAGGTGGTTTGTGGTATAGGGTTTAGTTGCCAGGTATGGCGAATTAGGTGGCAGGTTGGAGGTGGGGAGCCGGAGTGTTTCTTGTTGGTGGAGGGAGGTGAGTCGCATTAGTGAAAGGGATGGTGATGGTAGTTCTAGCTGGTTTGATGGCCACGTGTTGAGGAGGATAGGTGATGGGACTGAAACGTCGTTTTTGTATGATAGGTGGATAAGGGAGGTTCCTCTCTGTGAGCGTTTTTGTCGGTTATTTGATTTAACTGAGAATAAGTCCTTGTCCGTGGCAAACTTGTTCTCTATTGATTCGGAGCAGTGGGGGGTTTTGTGGAGGTGGAGGTGCAGGTTGTGGCAGTGGGGGGAGGAGATGTTAACGAAGTGTAGGGCTTTACTTCTTGATGTTTCCTTGTTTCCTAATGTTTCAGACAGATGGGTGTGGCTTCTGGATCCGTCTGGTGGCTACACAGTTCGTGGTGCATATGATTTGTTAACCTCTCAGGAACCTCATGGAGAGGATGCTACTTTGAATTTGGTGTGGCACAATTAGGTTCCCTTGAAGGTTTCAGTTTTTGCGTGGAGGCTCATCCGTGATCGTTTACCAACAAAGACAAATTTGATTGCTAGACGGATGTTGGCGGCTGACATGTCCTTGTGTGTTGCTGGTTGCGGACATCCTGAAACGGAACAAGACCTTTTTTTACTGTGTAATACTTTTGGTTCGCTTTGGCATATGGTACGCGACTGGATTGGCTGCTATGGGGTGGACACTGATAATATTTCCAACCATTTTTTGCAGTTTATTCATTTGACAGGTGGTGGTAATGCTAGACATTCTTTTATGCAACTATTATGGCTTTTGCCTGCCTGGGTTGTTTGGAATGAACGAAACAATCGCCTGTTTAATGATGTTATAACTCCCATTCCCGGATTATTAGACAAGGTTAAGATGTTGTCTTTAGGTTGGCTGAAAGCTAAAAAAGCTACCTTTGTTCATGGTACACAGCAGTGGTGGTCTAACCCTCTTGTTTGTTTGGGTATAGGCTAATGTTGTTTTGCTGTGCTCTGTTTGTAATCGTTTGTAACTCTTGGTTTCTGCAGTAGTCTCTAAGGCACACCTTGTGCTCTTAGGACTGCTCTGTTTTAGTTACATAATTCCATTTTCCCTTGTTCAAAAAAACTTTTATCCTTTTTCATCTAAAACTCATAACATTCATCAAAGAACCCAAGAACTCATGAAAAAACCCAGATGCTCATGAAAACTGGAAGGTCACGGATTCAAGTCCTGTAAACAGCCTCTTGTGTAAAAATACAGGGTAAGACTGCGTACAATACACCAAATGGTGGGACCCCTTTCCGGACCCTGCATATGCAGGAGTTTAGTGCACCTGGTTGCCCTTTTTTTTAAGAGAAATTAAAAGAAGGCAATTCATTATTGGTGATGTGTGCTTAACCATTATCTTCTCTCCCATTTACATCCTGGTATTCCCATACTTCCATTTCTTGAACTCACCCACCCACCACTTATCTCTTCCACTATTTTCGTCACCCCAAAAAATCCTCCTGTACAAAATACTCTTCATCCACACATCCAAACACCATCAAAACACTTATCCTATGTTTTCTTTCACACCCAAAAATCTACTCATATTTTTCAAATGAAGAACTTAAATCAAAGTTATTTAGAGCATCACATCAAATCTACATCTAACTTTGAAATACATTAAAGAAAATTATAGATCTGAGTTTAAACATTAATTTATGTGCTTCTTGCTGTTACATCATTCAGGGTGGAAGAATAATGAAGCTTTTCCATTTCAATACCCGGTTTTCCCTCTTAGATTTGAAAACTTTTTTTTATTTGTGGAGATTTTAGGGTGGAAGAAGAGGAGGGATAGAAGAATAAAGCGGAAAAATTAGTTGTGGCTTTGTATGATAGAGAAAAGGAGAGAAGCAAAATAATGAAATATGAGTTTATGAAGTTTTTAATATGAAGATATGAGATTTTTTATGCGATTCTGGGTTCTTTGATGAACTTTATAGGTTTTTGGAGTTTTTAGATAAAAAAAGGACAAAAATGTTGACATTTAAAAAGATAAAGGATTAAATTGAGGGAAAAAAAAAGATAAAAGACTAAACTGTTACCTGAAATTGAAATTAAGTTAAAGGACTAAAACTGTAATCCTGTCTAATAATTAAGAACTAGTTTATGCATATGTGAAAAGCCTAACATATTCATGTGATTCAATCGTTCACTTCTCCAACTCTGATATTATACATTCTTTTCTTTTCTTTTCTTATTTGTCAATGACATTATACAATCTAACGGGAGCTATCAATCATGCATCTTGTTTTTGTAAACCAAGAAGTCAAGAACTAACCTGTGCATTGCATGGATGAATCAGTAGAGTATATCCCAACAGGCTAGCACAAGTGGTGAACTGACAGAGTACTACAAATCATGAGTTCAAAGGTTCAAACCTATGAGACACTAATGGACAGTGGGATTGGTGATCTAGATTAGTGGGTCTTTGGGCCGGATACCGAGTTTCCAAAAAAAAATGGACATTTAAGTTCTATGGTTTTAAAACTTTGACCAAATACATTCAAATGCCAAAGAAGATAAGAATAAATAGACAAGATTACAAGACAAACATAAGGTAGAAGCATTTACAATAAAATAAACTTTGAAGAATTGTATAATAGAAAAGGTATTTGATCGTTTATTATAAGATGAAGACATCAAAAAAATGCTTTTACAATATGGAGCAGTAGACATCAGAAGAATGTGGATCAAGTGTCCAATTTAAACTTCCTTCAAAAAATGTATTAACAAAAAGGAAACAACATTCTACCATGAGACATATACCTTGTCTATGGAGAGGAACATAGATTTTTCTAGTTGCTGGAAAATGAATAACAGAAAAGGGCACTTTCTTGATTCTGACTTTTGCAGTCTGAAACCATATTGCCTTTGCAAACAATGTCTCCTTTTTATCTTTATATTGAATGCTTCCAGATTTAATCAATCAGGGACTTAAGGTTCTGAGAAATGAAAAGATGAACCGAATATGTGTATGCACTTTCCTTGCCTTACCAATCACAACCCTGTTAACAACAAAATAATGAAAATGAAAATGAACACTGCAACATTCACCAATATTATAAGTTTAATCTCTACTAGGATCAACAATATGATTTTTAAAAATGAAACTCATTTAATAATCAACTAGGATTCTTCAAAAAAAAAAAAAAAATCAACTAAGATTGATTATTTTCATTCGTGCTGGCATAGATAAAGTGGTGTCCATGCAGACAAATTTCAGAAATTGTATTTACTTTATCCATTTAAATGTATACAATATCTGATTACTATCCATGCAAGCCATACTTATACTTAGTTTTAAGTCAGCATTAGTGATTAATTCAGCATTCAAGCCCAAATAATCATAATTAACACCTTAGTTGATACAAACTTAAGTATTCTAGAAAAAGTTTGAATCTAACCATAATTTCAGCATGTGATTCTTGGAATAATAGTTGCAGCATAAGCTAGTTTAAAAGTGTACCATAATTGAATTAGCGGTGAATATCAAATCTTATAAAGAGGGCATGTTACATAAATAGACATTGAAGATATTACCTACGGATGGATATATTTTACTCAAGTAAGTTGACATTGCTTTGAACCAATAATCAATGTAGACTCTTCTATTACGGGTGGGCATGGTTCGGTTAACCATATTAACCGAACGGAACCGAACGGAACCGAACGGAACCGAAGTGTTGAAATGGTTCAGAATAACCGAACCGAACCTTTAAGGTTTGGAACTAGCCGAACTGAACCAAAGTTATGGTTCGGTTAACCGTTTGCTTGCCTATTAACCGAACCGAATCAAAACCAAAATTTTGAACTGAAATGTATTTTTTTTTTATCCTTTTGCTAATTTAATTTTGAACTCAATTATCACAGATTCACAGGAATAAATTGCACAATTCCTTCTCAATTATCACAGATTTACAGGAATAAATTGCACAACCATATTTCCTCTCACTACTCAGCACTCACTTGATGCATGCATACTTCAAAATATTAAGGCATTACAATATCAAATTGTTCAGAAGACATACTTCAAAAGATACTGAAGTACTCATTACCACCCTACTTTAAAAGATACCAATCTTCGAAAAATCCCGAATTACTACATGTTAAATCCTTTTTCATAAGACATACTTCAGAGGATATCAAAGTACTTGCAGCCACCCTTACTTTAAAAGATACCATACTACAAAATATAGTATCAAATGATTTGTTTCTACTTTTAGCTTGTTCTACTTCTATTTTTAGCTTTCATTTATTTGTTGAAAATTGCGGAACAGAGTCCTGCAGACCCATCAAATGATTTTAACAAAGAAAGAAATACACAAGTCTGTCTTGTTATAACTCATGTTCATAGTCTGAATTCGTACATTTACAGAAACAAATTACTTTCCTGCTTTAGCAATTATAATAGACGATTAGACGCCACCTCACTATTAACATAGATTCCCCAAACTGGCTTCACATTGCAAGATTGGAACATTTTTTGATCAATGTCTAAAATTAAAGCATCCAGTAAATCCTTAACTTCATCATGCATATGAAAATACCAGAAAGCGGTCTGATTGTATCTTTTAACCTGACAAAAATCTGTTGAACGATAATTTTTCTTGAGAACTAAACATAATTAAAGCAAATGATGCTGCGACATCAGGATGCCTTGCAGGTCTGATTATGCGTGATAAAACACTGTCTACATTTGTTGAATGATCTACATAGATTTGATAAAGTAGCTCGGTAATACTTTTAGGATCAACGATATTTTCCCACCTGAAGTAAACAAATTAAAACAGCTCAGGTTAATGAAAGAGATGCGATTCCAAACCTGGTTTCTTCTGCAAAATTGATGCAATAACTAGGTTTTATAAAACAAAATTGCAGACAACACAAGATAAATTGTCCGTGTCACTAAACTTTTGAAGTTTACTCTTAGGAACAAAAGAATGGTCCCACTAATCAGAGTTTAACTCATAATATCATTAACTTATCCAAAGATTGATTATTGGTTGTGTTTAGAATGTCAAAAAAAATCTTGGACCCGTCAGATGATTTGAAAATCCCAAGTAATGGCCAACACTCGTATTTTATTAAGTGTGTAAATTATATGTAAACATGGTCTACCTCATAAATAACAATGAAACTTGACTATTTCTTAAAATTTTGAATCCTTCTTGGACGATGACATAAAAGAAAAACATACCTGAAATGGAAGTGAGATTCTTCCTTTCCTTTCCCATGGCTCATATTGTCACTTCACCATTTATTTTTATGACAGGGATGTGAGAGATCTTGGACAAATGATCATTTCTCTTAGTGGCATACCTTGATTTTAACAGCGGACAGTGGCTAATGCTGAGTAACTTAAGAGAGGAAGGAAACCCAGACCTTGGCAGTAACCCAAGTCTTGGACAATCGTCAAATTCAAGTGTTTCCAAAGAGGAAGGAAACATATCCGGCAAGGACATAAGTTTTGGACAATTTACAAAGACAAGTGATTTCAGAAAAGAAGGAAAAAAGTCTTTACAGGTCTCAAGCCTTGAACAACATTTAAATGAGAGATTTTTCATAGTGGAGATGTGTTGAAGCCCATTTCCTTTTAACCGCATCATTTCAGTGAGATTAGTTATTGTCAAAGACACAAGTAAAGGGGGCAGCAATTTCTTTTTCAGCAAGGTGGTAAAAATATTATCACCTCCAATATGTAAATCAGACAAGAAATAAAGGCTTTGGAAACCCCATTCAGTCACAGGTGTAGCTAACCCCAGGGATTCAATATGCATAAATTGTAATTTGGGAGGGAGACAAGCTACTTTGCAACACAACGATAACTTGTCTAGAGTCAAGCTAAAAAGAAAAATGAGAGTGTCCATCCGCTGTGGCAGTGATCTAAGGGATTCACAGTTACTAACCTTGAGTGATTGGAGAGTTGACAGGCAGAGGGAGCCATTTTCTGAAATAAAAATGGACTTAAGACTGCTACAGCCTTCAATGGAAAGACTTTGGAGCACAGGAAAACCATTCAGTTGAAAGGAGGTAAGTGAATCACAACAATTTTTTAACTCTAAATTCACAAGTGATGTGTAATTGCTCCATGTTTCAAGAGGCAAGAATGCTAAATTTTGACACTCATCTATACGAAGTGACTGCAACGAAGTGGGAAGACCATTTGCTGGAAATGCAGTGAGAGAGGAAATATAAATGAGATCCAAGTGTTGAAGACAAGTGGAGCTCATAAACATGTTAGGAAGAGATAGTAGTTTGTTAAAGCCAAATATTGTTGCAACCTGCAGATGACATGGAGAATCATTTCCAAGCAACGATAATTCAGGGGAACCTCGACACATCAAATCTAAAGATTTAACTGAGGAAAGCCAATGCAAAGTAGATAGTGTAGCCGGCAAATGATTACACCAAAGCATTGTAATTTTCTCAATGGAAGGAAGATGACTAGGCAAATGTCCCCTCAGTTCAGTACAGTCCCTAAGCATCAGAGTTTTAAGACGAGGAAAAGGAAACTTGCTGCCTCTGAAGGAAATCCATTCCCTCCAACTAGGCATACTATTAAATTCTAGCTTCTCAAGAGATGGAAATGGTTGGAACGGGGAATTAGTAACTCCCCCTGTCATGCCATAGAACTCCGGGCCAATTGTTTCCACTCTACTCATACCATCGATCTCCAACTCTTTGAGAAAAGGTAGTTGTCCTAGTGGAGGAAGTGTTATGCAATACTCACAAGATTTAATGGAAAGGTACACCATGTTAGAAAACGAACAATCTCCCAACCAACTTGGAAAGCTTATCCCACCATAGAATTCAATGCTCAATTTCTTCAAGTTTATTGATGGTTGTAACTCATTAAGAATAACTTCATTTGTTGGCAATTCTTCAGTTTGTTGATTCCAGTATACTTCTAACTCCTCAAGGTGTACTTTGCCCTTTAAGTTGGCATCACACGCCTCACTCACATCAATGGCATCATGTAGGTTCTTGATGCAAAGTTTTCCCCGTAGATTAGGAAACTTCCCAAGCTCTCTGATACTTAACCCAACTTCTTGCTAGCCCACTAGAAAAACAGTTAGTGTTTGAAGATTTTCTAGTCTGACAATTTGCATTGGCATCTCCTTTATCTTTGTATAGCTAATATCTAGGTGACGCAAATTTGTTAACTTTCCAACATGTATCGGCAATTCAATGAGTTTCCAGCACCCTGATAAAATTAAAGCTTGCAAATAGTAAAGGTCACATGTTGTATCTGGCAAGCATTTGATTTCAGTGTGGGAGAGATTCAAATATCGCAATTGCACCAACTTATTAATTGAATTTGGTAGCACAGTGATGTTATAATTTGATAGGGATAACACACGCAACCTTTTAATTGAAGGTATCAAATAATCAATCACTCTACGTGATAAGTAAGATTCTTGCCACCTAGAACCAATGGGTAGGAAACTTCGCAAGCATTTGAAATTGAACAATGTCTCAAACGTATTGAAAATGTCATACTCCTCTTGATTGTAAGAAACATGGTGAACATCTTTAGAGATTCTACCACCAGATCCAAACCTGCAACAACTTTTCTCAGATACAATTGTTGCTAGATCATTGACAACGTCGTGCATAACAAACTTTTCTTTAACAGCATCATCATTTGATTGTTCAAGTAAGGATCTTGATAACAATTCGTTGAAGTAGTCATCACCAACCTCCTCTACTGCTTTTCCAACCATAGAATGTTCAAGGAAGCCTTCTGCCATCCACAACAAAATCAATTTCTTCCTATTAAAGGGATAGCCCTTTGGAAAAATCGAGCAATAGGCAAAACATCTTTTCAAATGAGAAGGAAGATGTTGATATGTCAAAAGCAAAGAAGGCATAATATTATCATTTGGTATGTTCCATATGTCGCTATTCAAGATTGCAGTCCACACATTCGCATCTACCTTTGAACTCAAAAGCCCTCCAAGTGTTTTAGCAGCTATTGGCAATCTACCACACTTTCTTGCAATCTTCAAGCCAATCGCTTCTAGGTTTGAGGATTTATCGCCACCCCTTCCAAATGCATGCTTAGAGAGTAAAGACCAACAATCTTCATCTGATAGAGGTTCTAATTTGAGAATAGGAAATGTATGTGCAACCTCTGCGACTTGTTCACTACGTGTTGTGATGATCACCTTACTTCCACAATTTCCATTAAACAACGGAGTAATCAAATTGTTCCAATCACGATAACTGTCGTTCCATACGTCATCCAACACAAACGAAAACCTTCTAGACTTTAACTCTTCCTTAAAACGACCTCGAAGATGATTCAGATCTTTGCCAACGTAAGTTCCTGTCGAAACGGAATTATATAGTGCTTTGGTTACTTTAAGTACATCAAAATCCTCCAACACACGAACCCAAACTTTCAAATCAAAATACTCATCAACTTTCCTATCATTGTAAACAAGTCTAACAAGCGTTGATTTACCAACACCTCCAACACCTAAAACAGCAATCACACCTAACTCGTTATAGATATTAACGCTCTCAGACATTAACATGTTCATCAATTTCTCTTTATCATCCCTTCTACCAACTATAACAGATTCATTTACCACTGAATTTGACGGAGAAAAACTATCACTTACACATAGCAAACATCGCAAACCAAGAACAACTATTTGTTGAACAAAACCTTGAAGCATTTGACAAATCATACTAATTTGAAAATTGAACATAGAATCATTTCCAGGTTGTGTATTCTCTACCTTACATCGAAGCGAATCATAACCGATTACATCGAACAAATCCTCCGCAGTAGAGATTGTATCGTACAATTCGTCTGCCCATTGCTTGATTTTGGGATTGAATAACTGTTTCTGTTGAGCATCGTGAAGAACTGGGCGAAGAGTGAGAAGCTTTGTCTCCAAAACGGTGAGTTTCAAGAGATTTAAGTTGCTGTATTTGATGTAATCGATGAAATCTGATGAAGCGAGTTTGTGTAGTAAGTCTTCAACGGTTGCGGTGAGAAAAGCGTCACCGAGTAATGTTGTTTCGGCCATAGCTCTTAAGTTGAGAAAGCAAAGGAATCGGGGTGTTTGAAAGAGGGTTTAGGGCTTTTCTTAAATAAATATCCACTGTGTTATTACAAAAGATTAAGAATTTTTGTTATATTTGTTATATTGTTGTTGTCATTGAAAAATATAAATATAATTTGTTTAGTTTGTTACATTTGAAAGTCACAAATATCTATATATTTGATAGCTTAGTATCTAAATATGGTTTTTTTAGTTTGTTACAATTTTGTCACATCTTAATTATTTGATATCTTAGCATATTTTTAAATCTTTTGTAACAAAAAATTAGGGTATTCGTGATGCGGTTTGGTTTAGTTTTGAGGATAAAAGTCATCTAAACCGACAGATAAATAAGTATGCAGTTTGGTTTGGTTTGGTTAGCTTGACTTTTAAAATAAAATATGAATCAAACCAACGCGGTTTGGATTAGATCGGTAGGTGCGGTTTTTTAGACAATAATTTTTTTTTTGTTTTCAACGTTGAAATCAAATTAAAAAGCTGAAACACAACATATTCTCAGTAATGTTTTAAATTTCATCAAACATTACAATTTTAACTAGACTTTTGACCCGTGTTATCGCACGGGTCTTACCAAGTGAAATATAAACGAATAAGTTATAGCATAATGAATGTATAGTAATCGATAAAAGTAGCATGATAAAGAATAAATATGGATAATTTAAAATAATGATAACAAATTGATAAGGTCATAGTCTAGTTATTGTTAACGTTTTACATTCATCATCATACGTTACGAAATATTTCATAGAAAACAACATTTGATAGGGAGAACACTCTTCTTTCTTCTATATCCATATCAGATGCACCGTTTAGAAGTCTAACCTTTTGATCTTAATGCTAATAATTTTGATTGTCTCCTATTAATTGTGACGCTGTCATTCCATCACGTTTATTAATTGTATTAATACTCATTCTACATCTCATAAGTAAACATAAGAGAATAAGAATTTGGTCATAAGAATTAATGTCATAATAAACTGACAATTTAAATCTACTTTGCACTCTTTCATTAGTGTGTCAGCATTTGCTACTCGCATAGTAGTACTGAACACATTAGAAATTATCATGCAAATGGCTTTTTATCACCATTAGAGGCTTGATATACGTTGATAGAATTCATTATAGCTGTATGTAAACTGCAAATAAAGGAGGGTGTCAACGCACGTGTATATATAGAGTGGAATGGAGAGTTTGAATCATAGTTATGTGTGATCATAGAGAATAATGATTCGGCAGTTTGAATCTCATATTCATTGCATAAAGGTATATCAAAGGTCATGATAAATGCTTGAATGTTTAATGGTTAGTTAGGAGATATGATCGCATTAAATGCTGGCAAGGGAGGGAAAACTTGGAGTGTTTAGGGCTAAATGCTAACTTGACAAGTCTAGCTTTTATAATAAAGGATTTTATCCAACATTGTTCCCAACTACATATACCAAATTAAAACGTGCACAAAAATTAATCTTATTTTCTAAGAAATACAAAAGACTAAAATTTTAATCATTCTCTAAGAGTTCAAGTAGAACATAAATACATTTTTGATAGAAAAAACAAAGAAGAAATTTAACAAGAGAAAAAAATATGTCATTTTATTAAAGTTTTCATTGAATTTCTATGAGTATTGCTCTAGATGATATATATTTAATTAGTGTTTTTTCTTATATTGCTGTTTGGTTTGGTTGGTAAAATCAAAACCGCAAACCAAACCAAACCATGCGGTTGAGTAACAAAATGATTCAAATACATCCAAACCAAATGCGGTTTTTTACGGTTTTGGTTTGAATTGGTTCGGTTTGAGGTTTTTCTTTTAGATTAGTTCGGTTTTGAACACCCCTACCAATCATCCTATATTGAACAGAGAGAAAATTACCATCAAAAATTGAAGTGATTTTTTTATAAAAAAAATATCTTTTTTATATAGTTGTATTAAACAAACTAAATTATTTTATTAGGATACACAAACATAGGATAGGTTCTAATTTTTTTTTTATATATAAAATCTAGAAAGATATTTAAATTATTGAATGTCAAAATCATTTTTATTCTAATTTGTAATAAACATGCTCATTTTTTTTAAACAATAAATAATAAACATGCTCTACGAAGCCGCTTGTAATAACTTTTGGAAAAAAATATTTTTAAAGAACATTGTATCAGTTTGTTATAGCTTCTTTTTAAAAGAAGGATATACAAAAAAAAATCTAAAAATAAATTCAAATGACAAGATATTAACACTAACTTTTCAAAAAATATTTTTTTTAAAAGGTAGGAGAAAATCTATACCATATATGAAGAAAACAACTCTTTCAGCTCTTATGGGCTGATTTTTTCATTCCGAAAATGCCCTCAATTTTCAATACAAACAATATATGTAACAAATAGATAAGAATGAATTTAAATATTAAAATGAAAGCGTAACAAACATAAATTTCTAGTTTTTTCCTCTATTATTTAAAAAATGTAACAAACTAGATGAGTGTATATATACTTACTTTTCATTATTCTAATTATACCCTTAAACAAAGACTTTTTCTATGATAAATATTGTTGTTGGTGTCATTAAAAAAATAAGAATTTAGATTGTATTTTTTTTGGTTATATTGTTTGTTCCATTGAAACAAATAATCATGGTTAGTTTGATTTAATCTTAAAGTAAAAAACATTTATATTTTTACTTTTAATCAAAATTAAAATTTCATAAAAAAACATCGTTCATAATTTTCAAACGTTAGCGCAACAAAAAGAGCGGAGTGCCCGTCTTTTCGCTAATAAGTATAAAAAATCCAGAGCGCTTAGATGAGATGAAATTAGTCTCTTCTAGCTTAACCAATGTTATAGGTTCGAATTCAACTTTGGACATGCAGTAACATAAAAACTCTTTGAAATTTTTTTCGTCCATTTAGATCTCACAAAGCTCGAGCGGTTAGTCTCTGCTAAACGAGTATTAGTGGATATTAATATACTTACATATATTTACAAACTAGACGTCCACCCATGCAATTCACAAACTTGTTTTATTAAATTATTGTTGAAAGCTATTGTAATTTAAATAAATAACATAGAAGAGCAATAATGAATTGGGTTCAGATGGTAAAACAATTGGACCTAAGAGTTTGATCGTTGAAGAAATTGGACCTTTGTAGCATTCCTTTACTAACAAAATTTTTCTACATTTAGTTTTAACACAAAAAATTATGAAATTTGTTCAGCTCGTTTTATTATTGTGGTACTTTTTTTTCTAGTTTTATTTAACATAGGTATATTTTTACAATTGTTGCCTTTGCCATACACAGAGACCATTGAATGTTATAGATTAATTGATTTCATTTTTTTATCTTTCGAAAAAAAGAATTATTCAGATTTATTATCGATTAGTTATTAAAAACTAATCATTAGATCTAGTAACTTAATTACTTCATTGCCAAATAACATTTTACCCTTTACGTATATTCTGTTTTTCTTTCCTCTTTTGATCTTTAAATTTTTTTCCTTCAGTTCCATTTCAAACTCCTAAATCTCTCTATGGGCCGTTTGTTTTGGATTTTTTTTTAAAAAATATTTTTTAAACTAAGAAATCACTTTTTTAATTTTTGAAGTGTTCGTTTTAGATTTTTAAAAAAAATCATTTTGTTAAAAAAATCATTTTTAGGTTCAAAATGAAAAGCTATTTCAAGTTGCTTTTACAAAATTTATTTTTTTCTAAATACAAGGAACTAAGTGTAAGAGCTTCAAATCATAAAAAAAAAAATGATTTTTATGGTAGTAAACAAACAGAAATATCATTAGTTTTGTTTTTAAATTTCTAAATAAAATCTAGATTCTTTTAACCAAAATCTATATTTTTAAAAGCTGAAACAAACGTACCATATATATATATATATATATATATATATATATATATATTAAGTTGTGTATGGTTAAGCAAGAAGTAGTATGGTGCATCTCGGTGAGTATTCTTATATCTATTCTCTAAGAGAAATACTAACAACACACATTATAACACACACTTTTCAACACATTCTCTTTGATTGGTTAAAATTCACATGAGTCCCACCAAATCATGTGGGTCCCATATAATTTTGGTAGGTCTCATGTGAATTCTAACAAATCAAAGAGAGTGTGTTGGAAAGTGTATGTTAGAATGTGTGTTGCTAGCATTTCTCATTCTCTAAATATGAAACTTAATGACTACCAAAAATACAATCTTACCCTTTCTTAATTTTTTGACATGTCATCAAATTTATATCCTTTTGTGTCTTTTGGTTCAACCGCTTCATAATTTTCTCTCCTAAAAAACAAATTAAAACAAATTCACTCAAGTAAAACACTTAATCTTAATCCGATCAAAATAAATTTTCACACTAACTTAATCTATTTTTAAAGAAAAAACAAACTTAATCTTATCCGATTAAAACAAATTTTCACACTAACTTAATATTTTTTTTTTAAGAATAAAATAACTTAATCTTACTCCCAAACAAAACAAAAAACAAATTTTCCTATAATCTCTCTAATTATGAAAGTTAATGACAAACAAAAGTATAATTTTATCATATCCTGATAATTTGACATCTCATCTCAGCATATTTTAACCATTTTGTGTCTTTTGTAACAAAAAATCATATTTCAAGAAGACAGAAAACAAGTCACAAAAGATTGAGTTGATTTTGTAACAAACAAATGCTTTTATATAGCTGTATCTCAACAAACTAAATTATTTAAAAAAAATGATTTTATTAAAACACAAAGTAGATTCTTATTTTTTTTTCCTTCAAAAAATCTCTAAATTATCTACTCTCTATGAAGGTTAATGATCAGTAACACAATTTTTACTTCTCTAATATGAAAGTTGATGATCTGCAGAAACATAATTTTGTCTCATTATAATCATTTGACACTTAAGTATATTTTGTGTATTTTGTTCGAGGAGAGAGAAAATAATTATTAAAAGATTGAGATCAATTTGTAACAAAAAATTCATTTTATATAGTCTTATATTTTTTTTTGTAGTATATATATATATATATTTTGGTAGTGCTTTATATAGTTGTATATAATTAAACTAAATTATTTTTAAAAAAAAGTTATTTGATTAATTTTTTATTAAAAACACAAATAGATTCTTATTTTTTTTCAAAAAATCTCTAACTTATCTATTCTCTAATTAGAAAAGTTAATGATCATAAAAAGCACAATTTTTCCTTCTCTAATATGAAATTAATGATAAACAAAAATACAATTTTGCCACATTATAATCATTTGACACTTCAACATATTTTAACCGATTTGTGTCTTTTGTAACAAATGATCATATTTTGAAGAGAGAGAGAAAACTGTTAAAATATTGAGATGATTTTGTGACAATTTTTTTATACAGTTGTACCTTAAAAGCTAAATATATTCTCTAATTATGAAAGTTAAAGACCAAAATTCCTTCAACGGTAGTTAACTACTCTCTGCTCCTAAGTTGAATGTTAAGGAGCGAACGAAAGTCAACTACCGTTGGTGGTATTGAAGGTCAATTTAGGTGTGGGAGAGCAATTTTTAATTGGGAAGAGCAATCTTCATCACTTTAAAAAAAACTTCCTTTTAGAAAATTTCACATCGTTAAGATTGCTTCTTTCGTAAAAATAATTTTCCTTCTTTTTGTTTATCTTAATGTCGTATTATGAAATAATTTTTTACATTGTTGTAGATTATTAATTATTTTATCATTTAGAAGTATGACTATAAAAAACATCGGATAAATGATCAATAAGTCACTAAATAATATAGTTGTATAATTCATATACGGAACTCATAATGACGTCATTATCATCAACGACATCTTTATCATTAATGCATCTACCACTTTATAATATTGAATAACGACTATTTCAATGATTTTATCATTAGTAAATTACATCAACCTCCCTTAAGGTCTTCTTAAATTACACAAGCGCCCCCATATATTTTTAACTAACCACAAATCTCCCCTATTTTGCTATTAAATTGACAAGCAACTCCCTTATAATTTAATATTGTTTACCCTATGTTAATTTCATATATTTTTTTAGCAATTCACTTCCCGGTACAAGTATGAACTCTCTTAATTTTTGACCATTTTTTCTTATCATTTTGCACTTTGATGATTTTTCAAACTTAAGAGATCACTCACTATTCCACTATCAAGGTGGTTTAATTTTGAAACTTTAACGTAATAAAAGGAATATATCAAATATTATTTCCTTTTCATTAGTCAACCATAGTGTCCATCCACCAAAATCTTTCCCATTTCAATATTCTCTTTTACTATCTTATGTAATTGTGGGGAATAAAAACCTCATTCAACTTAATTGCAAAAGAGAAAGCAAATGCAAGATATATGAAACCAAAATGACTGGAATTAAATTGTGTATTTGCAATTGAAATAAAATTGGATAAAATGAGGGGAGATTAGTGTGTTTAAAAAACTAAAGGGGTGCTTGTGTTTAAGAAAATCTCAGTAGAGGTCAATTTGTCCTTTTATCATTAACGTTAATTTTATCATATTTTTTCACAATGCATATAACATTACAATACGTTTTGCGCGTAGCCCCTGCTTCGACGCCAAACCCGTGCGGAGCACGGGTCCGTAGTTAGCACGGATCTGTTGCTAGTTGCGCATGAAAGTGCAACAAAGATGCAAATAATATAACAAACCCGCCCTTAGAGGGAAAGACATCACTAAGAGGCATAACTATTTGAATAGAATTAAATAGTCATACATTTAATTGAAAATGTGTAGTAGAAGAGAGGTACAATAAGGAAATTGAAATAAAAGAAAAACAAAACACAAAATTAAGTTATTTTACAGTATTTTGAAATGATATCGACGAGTAAAATGATTTTTTTATACAAAAAAATGCATTACTATAAAATAATTGAAATTTTGTAGAATTTATTCCTTAAAATTTATTATTACAAATTGTGAAACTAACGATCATTTTACAATTGTTACATATGAGATTTCGACAATTTCTCTTGAAGTTACAAAGTCAAGTCTTTACCACTGAGCTGACATATGTAATATTTTGAGGGAATTTAAATACTTTTAGGTGCACTCCATTGTTTGGATGGTAATTTGGAGAATTATAAAAATTATGTAAATTTATGAAGTATTTTGTTCAATTTAAATTTAGAGAATTTCAAATGACACACGAAAGGGAAGAATATCAAATTTCTTCATTCTTATAATTTTTAAAATTTTCCATTTTGGTCCTCACATTTTTCAAAATTTTCAAATTGACCCATATTTTTTTAAATTAAATGTTTGCCACTAATATTATAAATTGACCCCTCAAAGTTTTCGAAATTAAAAATTGACCCCTAATTTAAATTACCAAATATGGCCCAAAAAATTAAAATTTATCCAAAAATTATGACAATGAGATTTTATATTACTCTATTCAAACCAAAATATTTAAAAATAAAAGCAATTCAATTGAATCATTTGAATGGCCTAAATTCTTCCAAATTTTTCAATTACGTCATCCAAACACAAGATGATAAAAAAAATGGATAGGAAAAAAAGCCAGATTGTTAATTTCTTTACATTGCCTTTCTCTCCATCTCTTTCAAAAAATGTGGGGAATGAGGAACTCCTAAATCAAACAATTGCCATATACTTATCAAACTTGAAGATAACACTCATAAAGATGCAAAAGCAGACATAACACTTTGAAACTAATTAGTGGAATGATCTGGATTCCATAAGTACTTCAGTAAACTCAAGTTAACGGAGTAGATGTGATTCAGGATATCTAGAGAAATAATTCAATTGGATAATTTATATATCTCTGAGTTATAAAAAGTTAGGCCATGTTTGTAGGATTGGATAATTTAATTTTTTTTAGTTATTCATGTTAATTCGATTTGTCATTCATGTTATTTCTGAAATATAAAAAAATCAGGCCATGTTTGTAGGATTGGATAATTTATTTATTGTTTATACAAAAGAGGGAAATTGGATAAATTATAAGTTATAACATTTCCTTTCTAATATTATTTTTGGAGAGAAATGATTGATATATACAATACTGACTTCTGATTCTAAAACAACTGTGCATGGTTTCTTCAATACAATCTACAAAGAGAAAAAAATAGACAATGATGATTTACATTTGTAGATGGCTTGTAATTTCTGGACTTGGAGTAACACTTATCTGAGATCTAATCCTATAGCAAAATGAGAATCTGGATAAGAAAAATTCTAATTCCCTATAAATTGTTTGGTCATGTTGTCTAGTAGGTTTTCAAGCAGAGATAGTGAACCCTTTCCTGATTCTTTCATTCGTTGCCATCCTATCAGCGTACGTTTCTCAATTGATGAAAACGGTATTTTGACAGTTTCTGCGAGGAAGTTTATCACTCCGGTTGAATTCAATAGTGTATGTATTAAAATAATAATGAACTAAACAGAGGAAAATAGTACAACCTGGGTAAATGTTACTCACTTACTCTTTCTTTATTACTAGTAATCAATTTAAGAACAAGTTTATAACACTTCTAAATATTTCAAGTAGACAATGTAACTGTGACAAGTCTAACAGTTTCATATGCAGCTTTTGTATCAACTTGCTAATTCTTTTGTAGTATCACTAATTGCATTCTTTATGTAAGGCTTTTTGTTCTTTCAATTCATTACTTCATAATTAAGTTTATTTACAGCAAAAACTTATGTCAGATTGTGAAACTGAATTTCTATGTACTGTTTTATTGTAATTTGTACACTAAGGACTTTAAGTTCTGTAGCACCGACACGACACCGATACATTTGATGACATTTAATTATGTCATTGTCTTAAGTTACTACCGGTGTCGATGTGCATGTGTTTTTATCAGTGCTTCATAACTTTTAAGTTCTTTGCTTTCAACAAAAGGTTAACCCAATACCAAAATAAAGTTGAACACCCAACGATGAAAGTAAAATTTGTTTAATCATCAAATAGTTTTGATTGACTAATAATGTAAATATTGGTAAAGTTAGTGCTTATGAATTAAAAGTGTACTGAACAGAAATATACAGATAAACTAATCAAAATATAACCCACTTGGATTGACCAGGTGATGTTGACTTGGGGACTTTGGAGTGTGCTCCTCCTTAAGGTTTGAGGTTCGATTCTCCCCGGTGCTAATTTGTGTAGGCTAGTTTAGCTTCTTCATTAAAAAAAAACTAATCAAATTATAGAAAATAATCAAAATAGATAAGTAAGTACAAACTGAAGCTTTATTACATACATTTATGTTGCCAGCAACTCTTATTCTTATAGTGTTTGCTGCTTCCTTAAGAGAAATGAAAAGATGAACCAAATCTCTGTGTATGCACTTTGCACGGCTTATCGATGACAAACCTATTAACAACAAATGAATAAAAATTAAAATGGCTTCAAAAACATTATAAGTTTAATTTCAACTAGGGTAAAGAATATGATTTTAAAAAATTAAACTGGTTTTCAATAGGATTTTAAGAAAGGTCACTGAGATAAAAAATAAACTTGACTATTTTATGAATTGTTCCACATAAAAAATCACAGAAAAAGTTGAACAAATTCTTCATGGATAGATGCATAGAAGAAACTCATACCTGAAACAGGATTGCAAATTTTCCTTTCCTTCTCTTCCCGTCCCTTCCCTCATATTATCACTTCCTCATTTATTTCCAAGACTGGGATGGACAAATTCTCCCACTTCTTACTTTCATACCTTGCTTCTAACAAAGGGCATTTCTTGATTCTCAATAACTCAAGAGAGGAAGGAAAAGTGTCCTTTGACAGAGACTCAAGCCTTGGACAATTATAAAAGATAAGTGTTTTCAGAGAAGATAAGTGTCGGAGTCCATTTCCATCAATGGATTTTATTTCACAGAGATTACAAATAAACAAAGACACAAGTGAAATTGGCAGCAACCGCTCATTCAGCAATGTGTTAACAATATCATCATCACCTCCAATACACAAACTTGAAAGAGAAGTAAGATGTTGGAGACCCCATTCAGCTACAGGCATTGCTATTGTCACTGATGCAATATCAATACTTCGTAATTTGGGAGGTAGGCAAGCTCCTTTACAAAATGGTAAAGTTAGTTCTGGAAGATCTCCGAGAGAGAAACGTTCAAGAGAGATAAGGGTGTCTATCGGTAGAGTCAATGATCTAAGTGCATCACATTTAGATACCCCAAATGATTGGAGGGTTGACGAGAGATCGGAAGAACTTTCTGAAATAAAAATGGATTCCAGATTTTTACAGCCATGAAAGGAAAGATCCTGGAGTGCTGGGAAACCATCCAATGGGAAGGAGATAAGTGCATAACAACTATTCCACATGCGCAAAGTCAGAAGAGATGTGTAATTGCCCCATGTTTCAAGTGGCAGGAATGCTAAATTCGGACATTGAACAATTGAAAGTGACTGCAATGAGGTGGGTAGACCATCTGTTGGAAAAGCAGTGAGAGATGGAAGATCATAAAGTCCCAAGAATCGAAGACAAATGCTGCTCCTAATAATTTTGGGTAATGAAAACATGGTATCACAATACATGATTGATACACTTTGAAGCACACAGGGAGAATCAATCTCAAGTAACAACCATTGGGTTCTTTCATGCCCAAGTAACAACGATTGGGAAATTTCTGTAGACCCTTTTATATATCCCTGAATACATATTTTGTTTAATGAGGAGAGCCAATGCAAAGTAGTAGATGGTGTTGCCAAGAGACTTTCACAATCAGTTATTATGATATTATCTATTGAAGAAAGATGGCTAGGCAAATGTCTTCTTAGTTCAGGACATTGGGTTAAGCGCAAAGTTCTAAGGCGAGGAAAATTAAACTCACCATTTTCATAGTGTATCCATTCCTTCCAATTTGGCATACTGGAGATTTGTAAAGACTCGAGAGATTGAAATGGTCGGAATGAGGAAATGGAAGGTTCTACTGTCACCCCATAGAACTCTACCCCAATTGTTTCCATTGTCATACCCTCAATAGTCAAGTCCTTGAGAGAAGGTAGTTGGCCTAGTGGTGGAAGTGTTACACAATATTCACAATTAGAGATACACAAGGACACCATGTTAGAAAACAAAGGATCTCCCAACCAACTCGGAAAGCTTGTCCCACCATACAACCCAATACTCAGCTTCCTCAGGTTAAATGAAGGTTGCAACATATCAAGCACTTCCTTCTCTGTTCGCGAGTCTTCTGTCTGTTTGTTCCATTGCAACTCTAACTCCTCAATATGTTCTCTGTTTTTCATGTTGACATCATAAGCCTCAATGGCATTGATGACATTATTCAGGCTCTTGATACAAAGCTTTCCCCGTAGGTTAGGAAACTTACCAACCTCTTTCAAACTTAACCCGGTGTCTTGCTTGCCAACTACAAAATCTGTTAATGTTTGCAGGTTATCTAGTCCAACAATTTGCGTTGGCATTTCCTTGATGTATGTCCCACTGATATCAAGGTGTCGTAAGTTAATTAACTTTCCGAAATGTAGTGGCAACTCGGTGAGGTTTCTGCAACATGTTAAATTTAAGGTTTGCAAATTGTAAAGGTTACATGTCGCATTAGGCAAGCTTTCAATTCCAGTGAATGAGAGATCTAGATACCTCAACTCCACCAAACTACCAACGGATTCTGGTAGAATCTTGATGTTTTTATATTTTTTTAAGGATAGCACACGTAACTGTTTGAGTTTGGGTAGCAAATCTTCAACAACCTTTCTAGATAAGTAAGAATCTCCTCCCACGTTGCCAAGGTTAATGGGTAGGAAGCTTCGCAAGCATTTGAAATCATAGAGAACCTCAAACTTCTTGAAAAAGTCGTAATGTCCTTGATTATATGACAAATGACGAACATTTTTAGAGATGCTACCATCACATTCAAGCCTGAAGCAACTTTTTCCAGACACCACTAAGGCTAAATCATTGACAAGGTCGTGCATAACAAACTTTTCTTTTCCATCATCATTTGATTGTTGAATTAAGGATCTAGATAACAATTCAATAAAGTAGTCATGGCCTACTTCCTCAGCTGTTTTATTACGTTGAGAATGCTCTAGGAAGCCTTCTGCCATCCATAACAAAACCAATTCCTTCTTGTCAAGTGGGAAATCCTTTGGAAAAATTGAGCAATAGGCAAAACATCTTTTCAAATGTGACGGAAGATATTGATAACTTAGACGCAAAGCAGGTAAAATAGTATCATTTGGTAAGTTCCATATGTCACTATTTAGAATTGCAGTCCACTCTTTTGCATCTACCTTTGAACGCAAAATTCCTCCGAGTGTTTTAGCAGCTATGGGCAATCCACCACATTTTTTTGCGATCATTCTACCAATTTCTTCCAGATTTGGGCATTTACTACCACAACGGACTTCACTTCCAAATGCATGCTTTGAAAGTAACGACCAACAGTCATCATCTGATAGAGGATCTACTTTGTGAATAGGAAACGTGTGTGCAACCTCCGCAACTTTTTGTTGGCGTGTTGTGATGATCACCCTACTTCCGTTTTTTCCGTTAATCAATGGAGTTACTAACTCATCCCAATCAATATAATTGTCATTCCACAGGTCGTCTAACACTAACAAAAATCTTTTATCCCTCAAGTTTTGATTCAACTCAACTCGAAGAGAATCAAGATTATTGATTTCACCACCTCTTGAAGTGACAGATTCATGAATGGTTTTAGTTACTCTCAGAATATCGAAATCCTCCGATACACAAACCCAGACTTTCAGATCAAAATGGTCTTGAACTTCTTTATCATTATAAATAAGTTGGGCAAGAGTGGTTTTGCCAACACCGCCCATGCCCAAAATTGCAACCACACCAATACTACTATTGGTAGTGCCACTGTCAGACATCAACATACTAATGAGTCTCTCTTTATCATCCTTCCTACCAACCATAAAAGATTCATTTACCATTGAACTTGAAGGCGTTCTAAGAGAAACTCTCGCGCTCACAGTTTGCAAGCCAAGAACATCTCTCTGTTGTGCAAAAAGTTGCAGCCTTTGACACATAATCTTCATTTGCGAATTGATCTCTCCATAGAAATTTTTAAAAGGAGAGGAAAAGATGTTCCAAACCTGATTAGTCATGTTTTCAGCTTGATTATTCTCCACCTTACATCGCAGGGAGTCGTAATTGATTTGGTTAAGCAAATCCTCAGCATCAAAGATTGCATCTTTCAGTTGATCCAACCATTGTTTAACAGCAGTGTTGGTGATTTGCTTCAGTTCTGCATCATCCAGCACCGCCTGAAGAGCGAGTAGTGTTGTTTCCAACTCTGCCAACAGTGAGGAATTCAGCTTGGTGTTTCTGATGTAATCACAAAACTCTTGTGAAGCAAGTTTCTCAACTAAAGTCTGAACAGTAGCAGAGAGAAAAGCCCCTCCCACCAAAGTTGCAGCCATCTTCTATTGTTAAAGTAAAAGCAGCAAGGAATGATGTTGTAACTAAATCTTGAATGAATTTCAGAACTATGAAGATTTAGAATTCGGATAGTTGTCAGTGTGTATAGTAAAGAGAGAAGGCTGAAGAAAAATACACGTTATGTTGTGAATGAATGATTGAAGTATTGAGAAAAAGCATTGATAAAAAGCGAAGAAGCAGACAAATTGAAGAAAAAAGCATACCAATGGTTAATGGACACACATCTAGCAAAATAATTGATATAAAGAAAAGAAAACAATAAAGCAAAAGAGAGGATTCCAAAGGGATCGCCTTTCGGCACTTATACTTATTTGCACACCAACCTAAATAAAAATAATTGGACACACACAAAACTAAAAAAGTTTAATAAAATTGATGTCAATTGATACGACTAAATTCTTTTTCTTTAAATTTATTCATTTTATTGGAGGGTATCCAAATAATATTGATTTAGGGTTATATTTATGAAAGAATTCACATCACCGTAGTTCTTAGATATTTGTTTGTTGATGTTTAAAAGTCATATGCTACTAATAGAACATTGATATTTGGACATTCAAAAAAGTGACAACTTTACTCACACTATAGAGCTGTTGTGAAGGTAGACCAGGATGACACATCCCAAGGGCAGTAAAAAATTATTAAAAAATGAGTTGGTATATGTTGACCGTATGAATAGACGGAGGGGTTGTAAGTTTAAATGTTCATTTATCATTTCTGCTACGAATAAAGCATACTTTAGCAAAAGCTACTATATGAGTGAGAAAAGTATAGGGAAGAGTGATTCAATAATAGATGTTTGAAAAGTGTCCCATTAAGTGAAGTGTGTGACAACTCACAATTACTACCTCCGTCCTTAAATATAGAAGTCTTCTGCAAAAATTACGGAGATTAAGAAACTTGGTTGTAATATTAAATTTGTATATAATTACTTCTTTTTTTTTACAATTTTATCCTTAAGAGAGTTATTTATGATTTCAACATAATATTTATTGTTGATTGAAGAAAAAGATGCAAAATAAAAAAGGGTATGTTGGTAAAGAAATAATTAATGTACTTGGAAATACCAAAGGCGTCTTATAAAAAAGGACAATTTTTTTCCTAAAAAGGGTCTTATAATTAGGGACGGAGGTAGTATTTATTTATTTTGTAGTATTAATTTTATTTCTATAAGAATTTAATTAGTATAGACATTGTAAAACATTTCTACACATGCGTTCAACAAATCATGTAATAATTAGAAACTATCTATAAAAGTGACACTAAGTTGTAATTTGATTGGGTACATTTGTAAAAAAGTTTTACATTATATTTATAGTCTAGGTTTAATTGGTAATGCAAATATTTTTAGGTTGAACATCTTTATCTGAATTTAAATCCGAAACCTCGCATTTGTGTGTGACTTTTAGGTAGCACTAGATCGTATTCCCGTGCTTCGCACGGGTCAATAATTAACATAATATGAGTACAATATCATACATTAATTAGATGGACCAATGTTTACCAACATTAAGTCTGACATTAATTATCAGATCTTTCTTAAAAAGGAACAAAAATAGAAATTGACCTGCTAAATTAATACATAATAGTAATGTAATTATAATCTTATATGCATCAATGAAAGATTGACTTTCACTTTTCGATACATTGTTTGAAAACTTGATATCATTTTTTCACTACATTATCTTTCATCTCATATATAATAGGGTGTATTTCTAAAGGTAAAAACGTAGGGATGTAAACCTAATTGAGACGTTTAACTCCACCTTTTGCTCCTCGTTGATTTTATATAGAAAAAAAAAACATCTATTTCAAACACAATCTACTTCAAATTTGTTCACATTCTAATTAATCAATATAGTTTATTAAAAAAACTTAACAAAAAAGGACAAACCCACAGAGAGCAATATATACATCATTGCATCGTAGTGTATGGAGAGGAAAT
>Ga0228711_1000955_pt1 | contig 39975 bp, 32 predicted proteins | sample MedpolnodulmetaG_2_FD_177996 | JGI IMG/M metagenome (GOLD analysis project Ga0228711, IMG submission 177996) | Root nodule microbial communities from Medicago polymorpha collected in Santa Monica, California, United States - brown nodules | ecosystem: Host-associated > Plants > Roots > Nodule...
TATTAAAAATCATCAATTGGATATGCTAAACAATTTGTTCAAGTGTACAGGATCCATAATCAAAGTACTATTCATAAAGATTCTGATTGAACAAGTTCAAGAGCAAATGAATTTTATTTGAAGCTTATAAGCATCTGGAAGAATGCATCTGAAGAAATGTGTCTGAAGAAGTGCATCTGAAGAAACGGGTCTGAAGAAGAGCTCCTGAAGACACGTCATCAGAAGCAAGGTCATCAGAAGCAATGGTCATCAGAAGCATATCTCGTCAGAAGCTACTTCACCAGAGTTGACAAAGGACAATGTACGAAGTGTACGGCCACGAACTCTGCAACCACCATCTCTGCAATCTTTGTCTCTACAACAAGACAAAGATAACAGTAACATTGTTGCAGACGTTGTTCCTTTAGTAATGGAATGGATTTGAAATTAGTTCTTCTTAGGACAACTATCAAATCAGGCAAAAGATCAAGGGTGAAGAATCAAAGCTTCAAAGCAAGACAAGTTGATGTAATGGCTAAATTCTCAACGTCTCTCAACTCCTCTATAAATAGGGATGAAGACTTAGAGAATAATAACAAGACAACACACACGCATACAAGGCCAATACTCTGTGCAAAACGTTGTAAACAAACATCAACAACTTAGAGAATTCTTTCAATTGTTCATATCTTAGAATTCTTAAGTGTCTAGGAAAACAGAGTCTGTTCTGTTTCGTATTGTATTGTGAATACCTCTGATTGTATATCAAGTATTCAAAACCTTATTCAATTCGTTGTAATTGTTAAGTTAAGTCTCTTTCAGTTGTGATTGAGCAAAGGAAGTCTCTTGGAGTTGTCCTTGAGCATAAAACTCTCTTTCAGGTGTGATTGAGCATAGAAGTCTCTTGGAGTTGTCCTTGAGCAAAGATAAGTCTCTTTCTTGTGTGATTGAGCAACTTGTAATTTGAGATTACATTTTAGTGGAACTCTCATTGGAAGTGCAAGGGGGACAGGACTACTTCCAGTTTGTGGAAGGAACCTGTATAATTGCTAATGTTCTTTCTTCTTTTGTTCTTTACATTTATCCGCTGCACAAAGACTCTGAACTCACTCAGACTCTGAACTACTTCAGACTCTGAACCTGAGAATAGTTCTTCAGAACGTAAAAGAAGAAGTTTTCAAAAACACAATTCAACCCCCCCTTCTTGTGGTTTTTTTCACCTTCATTAAGAAGTTTAAAACAGATAAATTGTATCGGAACTTGTGTATATTATATTAAATATGCAAATTTTGTTATACTTTTAGTTGCTTTTGTTAATTTATATTTTTTTATGTTTTCAATAAAAAGTGATGGAGTATTTATATTTTTTTTATGTACATGTGGTTGCTCCCTTGTAAATTTTATTTTACTCGGATTTTTTTCTTTCTAAAATTTATTTTCTATTTAGCATAAAAAAATCATCAAATGATCTTTGGATCCAAATAATTAACTAATGTTTAATTAGTTATCACTTCTTATCTTTTAGCATCATAATTTAATTTAAATTTTAACTATGAAATAATCATTTGAATAAGTTTAATTTTTTTGTTTGTTTTTTGTTTTGAAAAAGTCAAAATAGACCATGATCCGTGAGATGTGATCATCAGTTTACCCACATAACGATCTTTACGCTTTAATATTATACCACTTCACAATAAACCTTGAATGAGGAAACTTTAAGAATAGTGTTCTTATAATTAATGGAGTCTCACGATTAAGTCGTATTTAATGTTCAATTAAATGAACTAATTATTCTAGGGACTTTATTAGTTTAAAACAAAACAAAATCATTAAAGAAATGTCTTATTATATAGATATAATCAAGATCATGATAAAAATTTAAACAATGATATAAGTTACTCAAACACTACGACGATTATATCTTTTAATTAGTCATATAATGGTTTTTTTATTCGTCGACAAAGGTTCGACCTTTCTACCAAATTGGATATAACTATACTGAGACTTAACTTTTTATCAGATGAATGGACTATAATGAGTCGTTCTTCTAGATCAAACAAACTTTTTATCAGTTAAACTGTGATTTAATTTTTTGACAAAGGTTCAATATTTCTTCTACATCAAGCAACCCAAAATGAAACTCAACATGCGATCAATTAAAATAGAGCAAATGACACTCCCACCCTCTAAAAGAAGTTTGAATTACACTCTCCTCCCCTTTTTAGTTAAAATATATACTCCATTCCTTTGATAAATAAAATTTATACTTCCCGTAGGATGCTTGAATTACAACCCTGTCCCTTAATAATTAAATACACATTTTATTATAATCTATTTTAACATAAATAAATATTTTTACAATATCTACAAATTTGAAAACACCATTTAAGAAGAAAAATAATTTATTTCTTTGTAATTTAAATGTCAATGATAATTAAATTTAAATATTTTGTTATTAATTTTATAAATTAGAACATAAAATACATTTTAAATGTGAAATGTTTTCTAATATGTTTTGTATAAGAGGTGGGAGGAGTGCATATTTTAACATAAGAGCAGAGTGGGGTGTAATTCTAGCATCTTTCAAAGAAGGGGAATGAAATTTACTCATTAAAATATGGTTAGGTCATTTTATAACATAGGTTAAACCTTTTTTATGAATCAGATGAACTATAGCGAGCCTTCACTTGCGATTACTGAAACTGTGGTTCGTTTATTTTCTAACAAAGGTTTGAACTTTTTTCTGAATCAGATTAACTATTGTGTGACTTAACTCGTTTTTGGTCGAACTGTTGTTAGTTATTTTCTGTCAATGGTTTTACCTTACTTGTATATGAGATGAACTATAATGAGACTTAACCCGTGATTAGTCGAAATGTGGCTTATTGATTTTTTTGACAATGATTTGAAATTTATTCTTGATTGTATGAGGTACAATGAGACTTAAATAGAGATCAGTCAAAACTGTGGGTATCACATTGACTGAAAAAGTTTCTACTTCTCCTGAATTAGATGATATATTTTAAAAATTGTTAAAGAATATATTTTATATTTATTGTAATGATATAATTATTTTTTTATTTTTATCATATCTAATTTTTGTTTAAATATATTCATTCCATTGATATATTTTTCTCTACCTATAAATAATTGTTAGTATCTTCAAAAAAAATTGCTAGTATCTTATTTTCTTTCCTTTATCTTTCTTTCATCGATACAAAAAAAAAGTAAAGAAAGTAGAGACTAAGTTGTCTCTCTTTATATTTCTGAAAAAATAAAAGTGAATTATATATTTTTCAGAGACTAAATTAGGTTTTGTAATTTTTCTCAGGAACTAAAACGAGTCTTCGTTTTTTTTAACTTATCAAAAAATTATTTCTTCAGGTTAATAGCATTTAGTCATCTTATAAATAAAATAAAATAACATTTAGACTAATATTCATAGATACAAGAATTTGATAATATATAATAATATAATGAAGAAAAAAATATAATTGATGTTCGAAAAATAACGTTTTGGAATTTTTTTTCCGGATCCAAGATTAAAAAAAATGTAGAAAATAAAAATTTGAAACAAAAAACAGTAAAGAAGAATAAAATTTGTCTAAACAATTGAAATGCGGAAACAAAATATGTCATTAAATTTTTTATTGGAAAGATAAAAACACATTAATTGAATATGGGGTAAAGATGCAAATAACAAATTTTATGTAAAAAACCTTTCCATATTTGATTTAGTTAATAGAGTATATATTGTTCAATTTAATTGGTTAATCATGAGGGGTAATTACCCCCAAATCATATCATGAGGGGGTAACGTAGGTCTCACCCTATTATGGAGAATAAAGCGTGATGAATATAAAGTTAAATACGATAATTATATATATAACAATCAATATGATCATGCATATCAAAAAAAAAATGAAAAATTCTATGGTGAAGTCATGAAAATGACTTTTTTTAGTAAAGTTAACACTATAACATCAAAAATGTAATGAGTAACACCCCACTATTTGTACAATGGCATCAAAAGTTCAGTCCTTATAGTATCATCAATTCATCAGATTAATAAGACTACACTTAATCTAATTTTATCCTACCTTGTTATAAGCGTAACACCCCACAAAGTGTAACACTTAAGACTATCACATAATATCATAAACTCTGTTTGCATGTTAAAGATTCCAACGATAAAATAGTACCTGTAAGTCGAAGATGTTGCAAACATTACTAGATGAATTACTATTGATCATTAATACAGTTTAAAAATGAATCAAATATAAATTCAAAATTAACTTTTTCAAGAAAGTGAGACCATTAGAAGCTCCCAAGAAAAATACTACCATCGACCTTCCTTCACTCTCCATCCATTGCACGCGTTGTTCGAGTTTGATTGCGCATCAACATCCCATTATGTTTCCACAAACTTTTCATTAAATATTCAACTTTCTTCCTTGAACTCACGATACATTAGACTTCCTCAAAAAACACATATTTTCAAGTCCTTGTTTTCTTGACTCGTGATCGCCCGAATCACAACAAGATCATACCATATGCAATATGCTTCCTTATGACCCTTTTGAGCAGCAATCTTTAATCTCTAAAGACCATCAATGTTTCCATTCGGATAACTAAAGTATTCTCGCAATCCTTCTCTAAACAAGATTTCAATATTTCCACTCTCCGTGCAATGTTTCAAAAAAGACAATGCTTTATCGTTAGGAAACCATTGGACTAATGAGAAATTGTCTAAAGAAACTTTTTGCAATACATAGTTTTCTTCCGTGGCTTGAAGAAAATCTTTGCAACATATTTTCATGTGGTGAATGTCATGAAAAGATTGAGAGGCTAGGGTTGCAACAACCTCAATTAACAAGTCTCTTGGAAGTGATTGTATGGTAGCATGTTGTCTCTTGTTGCTTCCTCTCTTGATGATATTCTTGATACCACGGTTTAAGAAAATTGAGTTGTTGGGAAAACTAAAAAACTTGGAGAGACTCAAGAGGTTTATGTGTTTATATATATAGGCGTTGTTGTATCTTTTTTATGGCGGTGTGTGTGCAGTTTGTTTTTAAGTGATAAAGCCCGATTGTTTTCAATAAATTTAAGATTCAAAAAATCCATAATCAATCAAAAATATAGTTTCCTAAAAAGTAGTGGTTAGTTCCAGGTATTACTTACGAGAAAGGAGAAAGGATAGATTTCAATTGAAAGGATAGATTTCAATTGATATGCTTATCTAAATTTCAAAGAATAATATCAACAATGGATATGTGATATGTCACTTCTATTTGATACCAACAATTTATAACAAATAGTTATTCCATTCTAATAACACATGTCCCCGTGATTTCTGCATTCCTAGCTATTTCACGTTAAAATTACAACACTTAGTTATCCCGGATAATCGCGAGGATGTGTTTTCGCTAGAAATAGCTAGCACTCTAATAATATTTCATGAAATAAGATTTGATATGATATTCGAAAAACTAACACAGAAACAACAATAAATTTGCAAGAGTTAATTATAGTTCCGAAGTTAATTAAAAAAATACGTTGCTTAATTTTCAAAATTTTGTACCAAAAAAAATTCAAATTTAAATGCTAAATATGCTAGATACCGAATGAAAATTGATCATTAATTAAAGTTACCAAAGAAAAACAAAGTTAAGGAAATTGAATGTTTGGAGATCCAAAACACCAAAGTACCATACAAAATAAACACAAATCTTAAAGATGACCATACTTGAAAACTAATACATAGTCCCTAATAACAAATTGAAGACATAAAACTAATTATGGAAGACTGGTGCGAGAGTCCAATCGATTGTTCCTGATCGCGTAGCACCCCATGGCGTAAATGGCAGTGACGAGTACAAGCACAAAACCATTGAATACAGTTAAATGTCTCCATTGGTTCCTTATGTTGGCCAAAACTCCTCCTTTACATGCATTGCAATCGTAACACAGTTTCTCCTGCCTATTGTTCCATGTTGCACAATCTGAATTATTTGCTGCCAAACCTGATTTTGGTACTTCCCAATATGTTGCATTCTTCATTGTAAATCCACAGTACACCGGTGGCTTACAGCACCCAGCCTGCAAAAGTATAAAATTAAAACAACACAAAACAATAACCATCAATTATCAATCCGTTTTGTTTGATAAAAATAATGGAAGAAACAAAATTTTATGAAATCATTTAAAAAGTATAATTTTCTCCGTTGTAAAAGGATTCAAAAAGTAAAATGTATTTGGTACAAAATTTAGACTAAAAACATTTGACTCTTTAGATCATTTTGCTTATAAATATTAAAGTTGAATGGAAAAAACTATGCAAAAATATAACATTCTCACAAAATATTCATCATAATGTACACTTTTTTCAAATTTTGGATGTTCTCCTACTTGTACTATTTTCCATTCTCTTAATTCAACAAATTTTGTCGTTAAAAAAAAATCATCATAATGAAGTTACAAATTAAACCTGGGTGGTAGACAAGTGTTTGAAAATGAGGGAGTCGTCATTCCGGCCACCGTTGACGGCGAGATTCTGACAAACATGAGCATCTTTCAAACAACTCTTGAACTCATCCCAATTCTCTTCATTCACAACATATCGTTGCAACCAATGAGAGAAATCAGCAACCCTATACTCACCATACCCTTTACCAGAAATCTGTTTCCCCACCCCTCTATTGGTGACAAACAAAGCAAACACAGTGAAGAAAGCAAGTCCCAACACAAGCAAGAATGTTACCAAAAGGTAACCATAGAGTGCCGTGTTGATTCCGAACAACGATCCCGCGATTCCAAGTCCCGACACAATCACGACGAATACACCACCGATTAGGAGGGGATATTGAAGCACCTTTTGGCAGTCGGAACCACCTTTGATGTGGATGTAGGCGGAGGAAGCGATAGCGGCGAGGCCAAGGAGTAAGGAGAGTATGTTGAGTGCACCGACCACGGTGTTGCTTATACGGAAACGGAACATTTTCACGTTGAAGACAAATGATTAGTTTTGGTAACGTGGAAAAGAAATGGTAACTGTTTTATAAGTAGAGATAGTGAAAGTGATTTTTTTGGAGCGAAAACGGTTGGTTTTAAGTTTGAATATTTGTAAGAATGGATATGGAGTTGCGGTTATTTACGGATATGCCATTCATTGGTGGTTTTGTGTTCGAGTTGGCAAACTGTGGTGCTGCCACGTCAGTGATAATCAGTTATACTTTGTGGTCCCACTACTATATACAGTTGGGACTTGCACTTAACGTTCAATTACATGTACGACGGAAACAAAGATCAACCTTAATAATTCACCAATTTAATCCATAATTTATTAATTTTATATACTTTTTTTTCAGGGATATTATATAATATGTAATAAATATTATTTTTATTTTTTCCCCTCATTTTTTATTTCTCTAAAGAAAACATATTATTGCATTAAAAAACATATTATTCTCTAAAATGTTTATGAATGTCCTCGTGAACTTAACTCAGTTAGTAGGAAGAATGCATAATATATGCAAGGTCTGAGGTTCGAATCCAACCACCACAAAAAAAAAACATAGTTTATGAATTTGAGTTTGAACTTTAAATTCTTTACTTATTAACTTTAAAATGTAGATTTCTAATCTCTTGACTAACGACAAAAGAAAATGTTTAAGGATCATGTTAACTGATGCCCCTAAGACATTAGTTAAAAATAAAAAGAAAAGATAAATTTTTCTTTGAAAAAAGCTTTTTTTCAACATTTTTTTTTGACAGGAACACTTTTTGAAATCTTAAGAAGTAGAAGATACAATTTTCAATATAATATTTTCTTTTATATATAAACCAACAAATTAAGCAAATAGGCTGGTTAGTGAGTATATGTGAGATAAGTTAAGTAATCGTACCAGGAAGGCAATGTCCCTTATTTATAGTAGTGGATGTGATGGTATGTTTTTTTTAGTTGTAATCTTCTTTTCTTATCTTTAGTCGGGTTTATTATGAGGTTACTCTTGATATTAAAGTAACCAACCTTTCGGATGGGCAGGAATGCATATTTAGTTTAAGTGAATTCCATGTAGGTAGGAACGACTCATGCATGTTTGAGAGAGTATCATCGAAAATGAAATGACAAGTCTTTCACTAGTAGATAATTAAGTGTTTTTATGAAACCACTCAACAGTTCTGTTATTAAGGCTCTGACGAAGAATGACATGAACTATTTTATCTTGAGAAGTGATATTTTTACAACCATTTTGTGGTAACGTCTTTTTACAAAAATTATCACCAAATAGTTATATCCCTTTTGTCCCATCATACATGTAGAAAGCTCAATCAACAACAGGGCTGAGCTAAACGCACTATTTCATTTAAAAGTTGAAGCCAAGTTCTAACGTTGTGTTTTAAGGTAGCTTTCATACTATGATGAGTGTCTCAAAAACTAGATACTTGCTAAATATGACACCATGACCTCAAACACCAAAATACACCTTACGTTGCACTCAACATAAACAAGATTTCCTCGTTGTCTTGCATCCATTCAGGCCTCATGTTTAAGGGGTTGTGGACCGTCATACGTTGTTCAGTCTTTAACATATTATCTCAAGTGTCCAACCTTAAACATGGCTCATGTTTTGTTTGTCGTGAACAAGGGAATTATCTGGTCGTCTTTAGCATTTCATCCACATAGGTTTCATGCTTGGGGTTATAGACCAGCATATACTTGACATATTATATATATACTCAACCCTAAGCTCAATTGATCAGTGATATTTTTATCTAGTAGCCTAACCCATAACACAAATAGACCTCTGATACCAACCCATTTTCTGAATTGACCAGGTCTTAGTGTCATCAACCACGCGTGTTTACTCGGTTACACCGCTAGCTGGCAAGGCCTACATAAAAATCTTTAGCAAGACCAATATTTATTTTGTTAAAAGATTAAATTAATCTTTACATCTTTTAATTTTCAATGATAATAATTTTATTTTGGATTTTAAATATTTTAATTTCAATTGATACTATTTTTAATAGCATATACCAAGACAAAATTATACTTGTAATAATAAAATTATACATGATTTTTATTTATATATAATTTATATTTACATGCTCAAATCACGTAAGCCTATTTTCTACCCTATTTTTTTTACTACAGATAGAGACAAAATATATAGTATATTATATTATGTCTCTCTTGCCGCCATCACAAATTCAATTAAAAATTAGATTAGGTTTAAATGTTGACTATTAGTAAATTAGTTAATATACTTTGCAAAAATAATCAAGTCTATGATTATTTCCGCGAGCATAACTTAGTTGATAAAAATAATGCATTGTTATATGTAGGGGTCGGAGTTCGAACTCTGAACACCCAACATATTCACCTTAAAAGGTGAATTCTAGCTACTAGACTACTTGACAAAAAAAGTAAAGTCTATTATTAATTATTTATTTTTACTTAATTAATGTTCAATAATGAATTTTTTAATCTGCACAATTTATTAATAACCACCCAAACCAGAGCACAAGGAGTACCCATGAACAAGCCAACAACAGAACAAGCGCTACACTAACAGAAGCTACAAAAGAACTAGATCACAAGTGATTAATTTTATTGCTTAATTTTTTTGTTTATAATATAACCAATATAATTCGAAAGATAAAGTGTATTATCTCTCTCTCTCTCTATATACGTTTATTTAAAACAAACATTTAATATCAAATATATTTGAGATTAATTCATATAATTTTTTTATAAACGCATTTAATCAAATGACATCGTATTTTATAGGTTAGTTCAACAAATATTTAAATTGCATGATTTGAGTGGATGCATGAGTAAAAACTTTACACTATCAATGTATCCAAATTAAATTAACTGTATATCATCATTGATATATAACTTATCAATTTAATTAGTATACTCTGTTAATGTACAATTATTTTATACATACATTAAATAATGTGTTATCACGTGAATTAATGAATATGAGAACACACGAATTACCATAATCATTAATTGACTTCACAACACATATACATGTTTAAAATAATTGTACACTCACATAACATACTAATTAAACTCATAACTTACTTTTAAATGTAATGTATTCCCATGCATTTTGAATATTCTCATATTAATTTCTATATGCTAACTTATTTATTTTAAACCTCCTAAAAAAACTTATTTATTTAAACAATTTCAAAAAGGAAAAAAAACAGAATTAGTTTTCTCAAAAAAATAAATTGATATTTGGTAACGTGAGAAATTATTTTTGACCGAGTTATTATTAGTTGTTTTTTTTTAAGAGTCATTAGTAGTTGTTATATACGTGAGAAATTAGTCAGAATTGAAGTATATTCTATTTTTTTAGTAAAAAAAAATATATATTCTATTTTTAGAAACGTGGTCCAGTCAAAAGTACTCTTGGTATTTGGTAACTTAATAAAAAAAAACTGTTTTGGTAAAGACTAATAAAGTATACACTTTAAATCTTTTTTTTTTGAAGGAACACTTTAAATCTTTTTGACAATATAAAATCTATATATGTAATATATTTAATGGTGCAGGAATTTTTGGATAGATATCAATTAAAATCCCCTTCAAATAAAAAAAGGACATCAATTTAAATTTGTGTGGAACTTGGATTGACCCGAAGAAGTATATTTGGGATTTTTTTCGCTCTCTCCACTATTTTTAGGAAACCATGATTCTGATTGACTTTTTGAATATTACGCATGAAAAAGAAAAAAACACTACACGCTCACACACAAGACAAAATATAACTTCCCTATATAATCAATCAATGTCCCCCTCTCCAAGTACACCACCCAAAAGAAAAACCTCTCAAAATCTCTTGTTTTTATAGTTTTTTCAATATCTCAATTTTCTTGAACCATGGCACCATCAAAAAGAAAATTGAAGAGAAAAAGAAACAAAACATTGAAGAGAAAAGGCAACAAAATACAACATGCACCATCTTCTTTAGTGGCTGTACCATCACTTCCCAAAGACTTGCTAATCGATGTGTTTGCAACAATAGCCGCTAAATCTCTTAGCGACTTTCATAAAATGAAAGTTTGTTGCAAATATTTTCTTGAACTCACCCAGGAAAGATATGTGTTACAACAAATTCCTTTCGACAATTTTCCATTGATCCAATGGGTTCCAAATGAGAACGTATCGTCTTTTTCACGAAGTTGCTTAGAAAGTGAAAATACAGTAATAATGTTTAGAGAAGGATTGCTTGAATACTTTGGCTATCCGAATGGAAACATTGATGGTCTTGAGAGATTAAAGATTGCTGCTAAAAAAGGTCACAAGAAGGCCATATATACATGTATGGTATGATCTTGTTGTGTTCCGAAAATCATGAGTCAAGAAGACAAGGACTTGAGCATTTGCGTTTCTTGAGGAAGTCCAAATGTGTTGTGAGTTCAAGGAGTAAGGTTAAATATTTAATAAAATATTTGTGGAAAAATAATGGGATGTTAATGCGCAATCAAATTCCTCTATGCAACTCGAAGAGCACGTGCGGGGGATGTAGACTGAAGAAAGGTCCATGGTTTTTACTGGATGATGAAGATGATGACATGACATTGTGCGAGGATTGTAGGTACGTGGGATCATGAATTGGAGTTCTTTTATAAGTTATTTAATGTTCACTAGAGTGGTTGGTTTTTTGTGTACACTAGTTCTGTCTCGTTGTTGCTTATGTGGTCTTTGATTTTGATCAGTTTGCTCCTACCTTATTGTGTTGATGCATTTGTTTTTTATTTTATTGTTTTTGGGAAGGGAACTATTTTGGTGTGTTTGGTTTTGTGTTTTGGAGTATTTGAGTATCTTGGTTTTTAGTGTATCTTTTCGTGGTAGTCTACTACAGGGTTTGGCTTTTGAAATAAAATTGCCTCATCAAAAAAATAATTCATTAGTTGTTGTTTCTTGATTGAAAAAAAGAAAAACTAGTTCTAATTTTTTTTTAAGGAACTAGTTCTAATTTCTTGAAATTTATGTTATGGAATAGTATTAGTTTAAATTTCATTCAACAAAATAATGAGTATTGAATCAGGAAGCATTGTTTAGATCCTATCTATAATAATATAATGTTTTATTTTGATAGGGGTGTTTCTATCATGTGCAAATTTGCACATGTTGAGAAATTTAAAATAGTAATTTTGCATTGGAACTTGAACATTTTGTATTAAATATATAACTTTTTGTTAAATAATTGTTGGTTTCAATAAAAACTTGCTACTTTTAGTTATCTTAACATGTGCAATATTGCAGACAAACCCGATTGATATTATATGCTTGATATCCATGATTATGTATACATATATATATATGAATTTTCTTTATATATTCATTCCGTTTTATTCTCACAATATTTGCACGTACATTATATAGTTTTTTGGTTACAATACATTATATGATTTTTTTTTTTTTAGGAATACATTATATGATTTTGATAGACAGAGTTTTTAATGAAGGCGAAACTCTTTCTCTTTTCTTTATTATAATGATTTTTTTTTTTAACTCAACATGTTAATGAATTTTTTATCATCATGAGACCAATATTTATATTTTTACATAGTGTGGTATTCAAATTTTGTCCAACCAATTAAAAAAATTCAATTAAATAAATAATAATACTTTAAATTTTATGATGTTTGCCGTCCTTTTCTAAGCTCCTAAAAACTCTAAAATATTTCATTTCAATTATTAACTTTAAATTAGAGTTTTCATTTCAATTATTAACTTTAAATTAGAGTAATATAAAATAACCAAAAACGATAAAAAAAAATGTATAATAAAAATAAGTAGGAAAAAAAAGGAGGGAAAGATTCCAACGTCCCTATTTTACTTTTTCACCATATTTTGAAAGATGTCAAAAATACAAAATTACAACAAAAAAGTTCATAAGCAATTGAAATTTATCACTGATTTTTTGTATAGTTGACTTTGGAGGAAACCAGTCTTGATGGTGTTATATTTAAATTGTGTGTCAGTTGTTTGTTTTGTACTTTCAGTTAAGATTTGGTGTTGTAAAAAAAATGTAGGTGAAAGTCTATTATCTGTAATTTGTATTGTAGTGACTCAAAGCGGTTCCAAACGTTATAGGACAGTTCATGGAGATGGTTGACGAGAACACCGGCATTGTTGCATCTACTACTGGTTCCAACTACGACGTTCGGATTCTGAGTACTATTGATTGTGAACGTCTTAAGCCTTCTGCTTCAGTTGCGTTTCACCGACATTCCAATGCTCTTGTTGATGTTCCTCCTCCTGAGGCTGATTCTAGTATCTTGCTTCTTAGTCAGTCTGAGAAGCCTGATGTCACTTATAATGTTAGTTCTTTTACTATTTCTTAATTTGTTTTGGATTACAAAATCTAGGGTTTTGCTTGTATAAATTTCAGCAATTGCTTTTACTGCTTCCTTATTAGGGTTTAGTTGCTGCAAATATCAGGGATTTTTAATAATTTTAAAAAAAATTCAGTTGCGATTTAGTTATTAGATTTAGAGTAAACTACCATCTTAGTCCATGAATCATAAATGTGTAGGATTTAGGACACGAGAACATGAATATCTGAAAAGGTCCCTGACTCTATTAAACCGTCAAGTTGATCCCTATATTTAATTACTTACTATCAATTATGTCCTTATTTTCAATTGCGATTTAGTTATTAGGTTTAGAGTAAACTACCATATTAGTCCATGACTGTGTAGGGTCTCTAACTATATTAAACCGTCAAGTTGATCCCTATATTTAACAATTACTATCAATTAGGTCCTTAGAACTTAACCACTTGCTATCAACTTGATCGTCATATTTAACCACTTATTATCAATTTGGTTCTTTCTTGACTCTTAGGACTAAAATGAGTAGAATTTGACACAATAAAGGACATTTTGGAAATATTCATAATCATAGGGAACTATTTGAGAGTGCTTTACAAAGTCTAGGACAAATTTGGTGGTTTACTCTTAGGTTTAATTGCTGCATTTTTCAACAAGTTGTGCTTACTCTTGAAATTAAACTATCATTACATTCACTGAACTGTCTCTGATTCTTTTTTAAAAATAAGATTGAACAAACACTCGCTGGAAATGTCTATATGTTAGAGAGAAATGCTTCATATAGTGACCCTTAACAGCTTGAAAAATGTTGAGTTTATTTGGGGGAATTTAAGTGTCTTTGGTTTGTAGTTGCAATATAAGCTTGAAAAATATGCTTGTACACTTTCTTTAAAAGAAAAGAGCGATACTTGTTGATGTGATTGGGGGGAGTTTTTGTTAATTACTGTATTTATTTGTAGCTTCGTATTCCTGGATTCTGATGCCTGAGGGAACAAATATAGTTAAAATTGTATGAATGATAAATTATTGATTCTAGGGGGTTGTGGGGAAAAAACATTGAAACTGAAAATATAGGTCATTATGTATGGGTGGGAACTTGGACCTTCTGAAGAACGAGATGAGAACTTACGATGAAAGTTATATGGTCTTGTCTGGCAGTCCAAATTCTGTTTAGTATAGCATATGTACTGTTGTCATCTTAAACTATATAGTATGGACGTACCCTTGATATGGTTTTGATCTTTTTTAGGATATTGGAGGATGTGTTATTCAAAAGCAGGAAATTCGTGAGACTGTGGAGTTACCACTCACACATCACGAGCTATACAAACAAATCGGTATTGATCCTCCTCGAGGTGTTTTACTATATGCCCCCCCTGGAACTGGTAAAACAATGCTTGTCAAAGCCGTTTCTAATCATACCAATGCCGCCTTCATCAGGGTTGTGGGTTCTGAATTTGTGCAGAAGTATCTTGGCGAGGTATGAATTCGTTATTTGCAGTTGAAGTGATGCTAACAATGTTGTAACTTGGCTGACTTTGTTTGCTTTTGAAAATTATGTGGTTCAGGTTCTTAATTTTCAATATTTGTGCCTGTTGCATTTGTAATTTGCTCGTTTATGTATATTTTATTGGGATTACTTTAAAGAAAATCTGTATTATAAATATGTTAAAAGAAAATAAAATACAAAGTTGTCTCTCTTATAAAAGAGATAAGAAATAAATTGAACAAAGTTATCTGATTATCTACATTTCTAAAAAATAGGCAAGACATGTCTTAGTATTTGAGAATCTTATGTTTTCCATAGAATAGATAAGACATGAATCAGTATTTGAGGATCTTATGTTCTCTGCTGTTTAGGGTTAGCTTCTGTTAGGACTGTGCATCTTTCCTTTGCGAATCATGTGTTACAACTGTTAGTTGTTTTAGAGGGTTAGTTAGCCGAGGTTTCACATTCTATTATATGGTTCTCTTGACCTTTCCAACCGGATTTCGTTAGTATGTAGTTTCCTGTCCATGATTATAACCACTACTCTTCCTGAAGCTTCCTGGGAGTTCAAAAATAGTTGTCTTCATAAAAAAAGAATTAAATTTTGTAGCAAAAAAGTGTACCGCAGCATCTTCTAATCTTCTCAGCTGTTTATATTTCAGGGTCCAAGAATGGTTCGGGATGTATTTCGTCTTGCAAAAGAGAACGCTCATGCAATTATATTTATTGATGAGGTTGATGCGATAGCTACTGCTAGATTTGATGCCCAAACTGGGGCTGATAGAGAAGTACAACGTATCCTCATGGAACTTTTGAATTAGGTATCTCTATGGTTCTTGCATGTGCTCTGCGCCTCTGCCAATTAAAATTGATTTAATTTCCTTAGCTCTTTACATCTGACTCTTTGATCTAAATACACTTCTCATGTTTTAAATATTCTCTGATGTTCTGGTTAAACCTCTATTTTTTCTTCAGATGGATGGTTTCGACCAGACAGTGAATGTTAAAGTCATGATGGCAACTAATCGGGCAGACACTTTGGATCCTGCCCTCTTGCGTCCTGGAAGGCTTGATCCACAAATTGAGTTCCCTTTGCCCGATAGACGCCAAAAGAGGCTTGTATTTCAAGCAAGTTTTTTTCGCATTCCTATCTGTGCTATAGTTCTTCTATATGTTATAATAATTGTGTCCCTATTCCATGTTTATATTCAATAACAGGCCATTTTATATTTCATGAGTGTGAAATATAAATGTCTTTGCAAACTTCATTGCCTTTATTTTGAACTAATCAATAGTTTATTTTCAGTTGCTTTTTAGCATATTATTTGATGGTTCACTTGTAACAGGTTTGCACTGCCAAAATGAACTTGAGTGATGAGGTGGACTTGGAGGATTATGTTTCCCGTCCTGACAAAATTAGTGCTATTGAGGTTTGTAATTTGTATCTAATAATGTTCATGATTTATTGTTTTATGTAAACCATGCATACTTTTTATTAGTTCTAGGATCGTAAATGAGTAAATGATTCGCCTAGCTATCAAAATTTACTGTTTTGCACTTCTATTAGTAACTTCCTCCGGGAGTGGTTGGTAGCTTCTTTTAGAATCTGTAAGAATGTCACAATTTTCAGATATATAGTTCAAGAGTGGTGGAAAGATAACTTTGAAAGGAAGACAAAAACCTAACCCTGCATTAATTATTTATGTGATGATTGTTGGTGCTGCAGATATCTGCTATTTTTCAAGAAGCAGGAATGCACGCTGTTCGTAAGAATAGATATGTCATTCTTCCGAAGGACTTCGAGAAGAGCTATAGGACCAACGTAAAGATGCCCGACACTGACTTTGAATTTTACAAGTGATGATGGGCAGGACGTATCCAAGATAGGGCAAGAAGGGCGACCGTCCTAGGTCTCAAAAATTAGGAAATTTTATCCCACACCCCTACATTTGTACCTTTACCCCAACATTTTATTCAAAATGTCAAATTTGCCCTTAATATAAAAAAGGCAGTAGTCACTCTTTCACTTGTTCACCCTACATTTTCTGGAAAACGAAAAAAACGCATCAACAGAACCTTTCTTTGTCGGAAACATTCCGATTTTATTTTTTATTCCATTGAGATCAACTCTTGTACGGAATTATTATTGTTACTGGAATTGTTGTGAATTTCCCGTTTCCAATAATTGTATTTGTTTTTGAATCATCGATTGAAGTTTTATGGATTTGACAGGGTTATTTAGTTTTCTGGAAATGGTTTTTTAGTGTTGTATTCATGATTTCATGAAATCGTCTTTCAATGTTGTTTTCATGATTTTATGGAATTGGTTGCCACTGCTCTATTGAATCCCTAAAGGCAAGCAAAGCGTATTCAGAAATTCCAATATTTGTTTCCAGAATCATGACTACTCTGTCACTCTTTCTGTATGGCAGTATTGGGATATAATAATATTTAGTGCTCCGTAGTGCTTCAAAGCATGCAAATATTTTCATCTCACATGGCTTGATGCTTTCCTCACATATGAATATTTATTTCATCACACATGGCTTCAAAGTAAAATTCCGGAAACGCAAACATGAACGTTACAGAAAATTTTCAGAAAGGTTTTCTAAAGAAGGAAACAAATTGGAAACATAGATGGATATCATGTGGGGGTAAATTCATACTAAATTGGAAGAAGTTGAATGTGGAGGTGAAGAATTAATGTGTTTGGAAGAAGTTGAATGTGGGGGTGAAGAATTAATATGTAAAAAATTAAATAAAAAAAGGGTAAAATTGGAAATTTTGAATTTTTGTTGGGTTAAAGTATATGTGTTGGGGTATAGGTAAAATTTCCCAAAAATTAAGTACGAAATTTGGGCCTTAACAATAAAAAATAGTGGTTCATTAGGCCCAAAACATTACTTAAATTCTAAAGAAGGTGTGGTTGTCATCGTAAGTAATGAACTTATTTCTTTGTTGACCCAATTATAATTTATTGTGTTGGTATAATGTTTTTGCAAAATGATTCATATTTGGTAATGAAAAAAAGGAAAGGAAAAACAAGAGCGTTCGAATTAACAAAATCACAAAAGGGAGAACTTAAATTTGTTGGTAAACGAGTAGAAGAGCCTCAAAATAATGATGGAAGTAGAAGAGGATAATCTTGAACAATTTAATTAAAATTTGAACGATGACAATCTTTTCAATGACCATGATTTTGTTCTTGATGCCTCAAATGTCAATGTAGACATCGATGACCACTTCATTCCTCCTTTAAATATATATGATCCTAGAAATTTGATGTTAAAATCAAAGATATTTTAATTGAAAAGAGGCATATTAGAAATCGTCAGTGTCACAAACAAGGTTGAATGTCTAGGCATTTTATACATTGATATGATATAACATATTGATGTAGACATATTATTAATGATCTAGAAATTCTCATAAGAATTGTTTTGTACGAGCATTTGAATATTAAATAAAAATTCAATTTTTGTTATGAAGTTTGATGTTTTTATTGGATAATATGTTAACGCAGTAAAAACTATCCTCTTCAAGCAAATTATTTTCACACTTTGAAATATGATGTTTTTATTTACCTTTTCAAATTTTGTATATTTAATTTGTGTACAGTAATTTTTGTATATTTAAATATATGTTTTTTTTAAGGAATTTAAATATATTTTTATAAACTAGAAGTGAAATGCAATGTAATATATAATCAAATTCTCTAAAATATCATATTAAATAAAAATATAGAGTTTAATTTCATTGATCTATTATTTCATTAATATATTTAAACATGGTTATAATTATTTATTTAAATATTTTTTATTTACGTAAAGATTTAAACAGATTAACAAATTGTATAATACTTTCAAAAATTTAAGGAGACGGACTTAAAAAATAGTCTTCCTAACAAGTATATCCGAAACACTCTTTGATCATTCAAATTTAAAAAATCATTCTTTAAAATAGTTTAATACTTCAACTCTCATTACACTAAATACATAAATTTTCATAAAAATTTATCATTTAAAAAGACTTTTTTTCGATATGGTGTTCGGGATTCGAACTCCGACTGCGACATATAATATGCAACGTCCCCACCAAGAGACCTAAGTTAGTTCACCGGGACAAAAACTTTTAAAGTAAACCCAAATGAGCATTTCCCAAAAAAATAAATATAGGATATAGGACATACTACTTGCCTGACTTTTGCAAAGGACCAAAGAGTATTTCCATCATTTATACGGTTGGACTGAAATTTTGGAAATCGAATCTGGCGGGAATGGAAGGAAGTGAGAGCGATGCGATTTTCGAATCGGCGATGAATCTGAATCCACAACTCTTCTTCAACGAAGTTCTCAACACTGTTGATGATTTCGTCCTCGATTCTTTCGATTTCTACTTCCAGTAACCCCTTTCGTTTCTTCTTCTTTCAAATTTTAATTGTTGTTATACCAAATTGATTAAATTAAATTTAAATTAAATCTTGTTGTTTCAGGGAAGCATCCAACAAGCTCAATGCCGAAGCTACTCAAAGATCCCAACATCTCACACAGGTTTCATTTCTCTCCTTCCTTCATTCTAATTTCTTAATTTCATATTATTATTAAGTTTAATTAGGATAATTAACGAACACTCTGATTAAAATTGATTATTTATTTATTTTATTTTGTGGAAGGGTGTTGATTGCATTCGACAAAAGGTTCAATCTGTTTTGGATCAAAAGCTTGCTGTTTGGGAAAAATATTGTCTTTATCACTGTTTTTCTCTTCCCCAATGTTTTCAATTGCCAAACACTCTCAATGTATGTTCTGCTCCAACTTCTTGTTATTCACTAATTATGGTCAATGTGGCCTCAATCTCTGATATTGCGACCCATATTGTGGTCGCCTACCTTAATTTAAAGAGATTAAAGGAAATGCACTGTAAGTATAAAGTTATTTTACACTGACAACCAATCACAACTTGCCAAGACATCAAACAATACAATTATGTTGCTGTTTTTTCAATTTCTTTATTTTAAAAATGTATAATATGACGTGGCAAATTGAAAACTTGTAATTGAATGTTAGTGTTAAATAACTTTTCATTGACAGTGTATAAACATCATACAATACAATTATGTTGCTGTTTTTTCAATTATGTTCCTTTGTATTATTTTTTCTTAAGAAAGCGTACTTTCTTTCAGGGTGAAACAAGTGGGAATTACATTGATCTTGGTTCTACTTCCGATCTAGAACTAGATGCTCAGTTAGAATCATTGAGGAAAAAACTAGCTGAGGTAATAACTAATAAGAGTGTAGAATGTAGATTGTTAAAACTTAAAAGTCTTCACTTTGTAGATAGTGAAATTGTTACTTATTTTGTTTTTCATTTGATTTATCTTGTTAATAAATGTGCTGTCAGGTGGGGAAAGAGTCTGAAATGCTGAATCAAGAAATTCATGCATTAGAGAGTCAGTCTTCTCACAATGCTCGGTATATACGCGAGGCAGTACAATTATTTGAGCAAAACTCTTACACTGAGTTGTTTCAGGGTAATTTAAGAGCTTCTTATCATCTTATTGTTCATGTTTTAACGTTTTGCAGATAAGATCATGTGCCACTCAGAACTAGTATTGATATCCATTTTGATACCTGTTTGTTTGTATGTAATTAGGGCCTGTTTGGATTGAGCTTATTTTGAGCTTATGAAAAAGAGCTTATGCAAATAACTATGCTTTTATGTTAATTCATAAGATCTTACTAACGAAAATTGTATATTCATAAGTTGTTTTTTCATAAACTACCTTAACAAGCTTATAAATAATACATTAATGCTTATTTATTTGCATAAGTTGCTTTGCATAAGCTCTAAAATAAGTCAATCCAAACGGACCCTAAGTATACACATGTATTTTACTTTTCTCGTGCAGTTTTATAATAGAAAAGAACATTGAATTATTTGGATATGGTTTTATTTTTGTTTTCCAATTACAGTCAGTAATATAAGAAACTAGTATCTCATAATATTTTAGCAAATAATGGATATTCAGGATAGTCCGTCTTTTGATTGTGTTTTATACTTCTTATAATGTCTTTCATTAATATATGGAAAGATTAAGATAAGATTTGTTTGAAAGGGGGGCAACATTTGGAGGCACCAATAAAGGTACCATAGGTCAGGATGTTAATACTGTGAACCTTAGTAAAAGAGAAATGAAACAAATAATGTCAACAATTTCCTGGAGCTCTGCATTATTGCAAGTAGGCAAGAATCTATTTGGTTTTTCTGATTGAAATTATTAACAAATTATTAGCTGATATTATATGTTGAACTTTAAGTCAGTAGATTTTTACATTTATGGTTGTGTTCCTGCAGAGATTATGACAACTGCCTCAGAACTTCGACTCAAGATAGGAAAGCTAAACACCAACAAGATTGAAGAGACCGGAAAAATGAAAGCAAAAAGGATTGACAATAATAAAATGGACATTTCTGCTATATATGCTGCCAAAGGTAACCAAAATATCATTCATTGCTCTGCAACATGAATAATTTTCACAGGTTGAACTCCATAGTTCTGATTTGAACATTTCTGGTTGCAGGCCTCTCTAATACGAAATTTGAAGATCTTCAAGAATTTGTAACTCTTATGAAGAGTACTTGAGCTTGTATATATTTTTCATCAACCCAGTTGTACTGGACTTATGCTTGTTGTACCTGTGATTGTTTATTCGTAGTCTATTAGTTAGAATTTCCTTCTCATGCTGAAATTAGTGGATTTAAATTATTCTGTCTTCTCAATTTAATTGGGTGAAGGCAGAAGCTAGAGGTTTGGAAGTGACAAGTACCAAAGTAAAATACATTACAGGTTACAGGGAGATGCTTCTGCTTTTTATTTATTAATTTTAATTTCATTGTTAGCTGAGTTTACTAGGTTGTGATAAAGCCCTGGATTGCTAGATCTTTGATGAGATTTCTGCCCAAAAGGTAAATGTGTAAAGGAAAAGTCATAAGAAAAACATTATCACATGTTAAGGAATAGTTGTTTACAGCTTTACTTGTCTAGTTGAATTGGTTCTTAATTGATGGACATTAATGTTTGAAAATAATTTTACTGGTTTTCATGTGAGTGTATAACCACTCATTTCAAATGTATAGTACTTGGCTCTGTTGCCTTTAGAAAGTAGAGATTCGCTTATTTGTGGCTTTTTATAAGGTCTTTGGCATTTACACAATCTTGAGCTTATGACTACAGAATTTTCGTTACTTAAACATCCTGTTAGAAATTAAAATTAATTTCTCGAGTATTTATAGTTGTCTATTTTGTCAGAAAAGTATGCTGCCTTTGACTGTGATGCATGAGTTTGAGTATTTAGTTGTCTATTTTGTTAGTCTATGGAAATGGTGATCAAAACAGTACATTTTGTTAGTCTATGTATATGTTTTTGAATTCCACTGCGAGTGTATAAAATGACCAATAATTTTCTTTATTTAGTCCTTAGGTAATTTTTTTCGTAGCCATACGAAGATGGCAACAATTAAAAAACTCTAGGGAGTAAAAATGATTGCATAAGAAGCAAGCAGGGAGCCACCATAGAGTGTTCCATTGTACTCTTGAACCTCACTAGCTACTTCAGCACCATACTCTTCAACAAGAGAGACAGTCTGTAAAACTATACCATTCTCGGTCACTCTAACACCCGAAGACAAAGTAGAACATCCTAAAACACTATTAACTGCAATCCAAAATTGGCCTCTTGAATTCCTCTTTATGTTATCTGGTCTTCCAGCAAGTAGCATGAATAAATCTGAGGAATTTGCTTTTGGTCCTTTCAACCACACTCTCCGAATTCTGTTTGCTGAATATTCACCAACAAGTAAAAATGAGCCATCTCTGCTTACTGCCACCCCAGATGGCACTGTAAGATTTCTCAGCAACACTGTTGTCTGGTTGTTGCTTGGGTCATAACTCAATAGGCCTCCTGAATCATCTCCAATGCCACTGGTTAGCGTTGTCTGGAAATCTCTATTAAAAATCAAGTTATGTGCACATTTGTTACTTGCATGCACTAACATAAAATGTGCTACTGCCTCTATGATTTTGAAACTAAACAAATGTTTAATCAACCATAAACAATAACATAATTGAACCCTCCAAATTATTTGAAAGAAAGCAGAAATGGAAAAGAGCATGCGTCGCCGATGTTAGGGGTATATTTATAAGGTATTTGAACATATTTTTATGATATAAACACTTGAGAGAATATATGAAAACATCTTGTCACGTGTTTATAAGTTCTTTTTCAGTTTATTTCAATATTCTTTTCTGAATACATATTATAAGCTGAAAATTTATGAGAAGAATTGGTATTTAGCTGCAAAGACAATATTGTAAGTAGAGAAAACTAGGCTTACCTGAGCTGGAATTTAGTACTAGCTATGGTAAAATAAACGATTCCAGTGTGTGGGTCCACATCCAAACCATCAGCAAACACACTAAAATTGGCTTGTGCAGGTCCAACTAACTGGGTTGCTTTCCCTCCATTGGGGCCAACCTTTACAAGCCCATGATAAGCATCAGTTGCATACAAATCTCCTGTTTGATGATTGAAACCTAATCCTAAAGGTCTTCCACATATTGCTTGGATTTCTGAGAAGTCGGAAAATCCATCACAGAATTCATTTTTTACTTTCATTTTCTGTTTTTACTTTTATTTATAAAAATAAATTACTAAGTAAACGGTCACTTGATTCATGTTAGGGTAATAGCTGATGAATGATATATATATTTACCTGTTAGGAGAAGTGTAAGCATATTCCTTGAAACCTTCACTTGGACCAACGTATTTAAAAATTCTTCCATCAGAAGAAGTAACATACGGTCCTCCGCCGTTTTTATCAAATGCAAGTGACTCAGGTCCTGTCACTGGTGGTGGTAGCTGAAGCTTGTTCAGTAATATAGCTACTGATGATGGAGAACACAGTAGAAAGATAGCAAGAATGGCAGTGACAAGCATCACCATAGAATTATTAATGTTCAACATTATCATTGCCAGTAACGAGTTAATTTTATTTTTTATGTAAGGTGCAAATTCTAACTAGAACTAAGAAAGGTATTTATAGGCATATTGGCTTCATTACAAGCATGCAATGCAATAGGTGGAAAATGTGATGCCAACTTGATTAACCTAGTGAAAAGGGCACGCAAATTAAGCAACATTTCTCATTTCAAAAGAAACATTCATAGTTTGATAGAAGTGACTCCAAAGGTGCAATCCAACTTTCGTATCTTAAGAGGAGTCCGTCAGTGGCGTTGTCAGGACCCTGGAACAAGGGGTTCAGCGTATGTTTGGTGTTAGGGCGGCAAAAATTAATTTTCAATGAATTGATTTTGTGTAATTAATTCTTATTAGACGTTAGTTGAATGTAAACTGATTTATATTTGAATATATTTCGATTAGTGAATTGAACAATAAATTCAAGGTTAAAAGTTTAACTAGAACAAATTCTACAACAAAATTAATTACACTTTTAACTAAAATACAGAAGAAAAAAAATAATTTGGTAATATTAACATACAAAATAGACACATTAATTGTACTAACAACTTTTCTTAAAAAATGCAAAGGGTGGTCATTCATCAAATTAAAGCAAACATGATGTCAAGATAATAATATTACCGTACTAACCATTCGAGAAATACTTATTTGGCCACAAACACAAATAAAAAGTTGTTAGGCGCACACACATAAAGTGATAAAATTAAAAAAGAAAATAATTGAATGATGTGACTAATTTTTCTCTCATTTATTTTTCTCCATTCATGTGAGTGTGTCTAAACATTTTTCATTTGTATTTGTGCCTATGTAAGACTTTCTCCTAACCATTCACTAAACTAATTAATAATATGTGACAAGATATACTATAATACTTGTTGTTATAGGACACGTGCTGTTGCAATTGTCGGTCATAAGCTTTGTGTCATTTCAGTATACTTAAACAACACAGCCAGGGAAAAAGTGATGTAGCTTGTGCAAATGTGTGCAATGTTTAAATTTGAGGGGATTCAACATGATAAAAACATAACAATTGAAATGTAACATGATAAAAACATAACAATTGAAATGTATAATTAAGAATTGAGGGGGTTCACTTGAACCCCCGAGCTCTACGTAGCTCCGTCAGTGGAGTCCGTGATGCTACATCATCTTGAAGCAACTTATCCTTTTTTTTTTTACTCTAATGATACAACTCTTAAGGACTCATATAGGATATGAAGGAAGTTCAATCTCTCATTTCCGTCGGGGATTGGGTAAGGTAATGGGTAAGTATATGGAATTTAGAGACGGGGATGGAGACGAGGAAGGTAAAATTCGTCCTCATCCCATTGTCATGCCTACGATACAACTTTAATCTTATATCAATTTTTTAGCCACTTAAAAACAATAACTCTTCTAACATTTAGTCTTATCTTATCTTAATATTAATAAATATAAATATATAAAATATATATATATATATATATATATATATATATATATTATATTCCCTCCTAAAAAAAAAAGTCTGTAAGCTAACCCTAGACAACCAAATCTAATTTATCTCTTAATAGAAAACCCTAGCCTGCCTAAAATATCCTGCCTAAATTAAATAGGAATTGACAAGCAATCATCTATGATCCACTTCCAAATTTAAAAAACGGCGCCTAACATTAATTAGATAAGCGGCATCCTAAATGTAAAGGAAGTTAAAAGTAACCTCGGTCAAGTATGGATCTTCTTTATTTTCTTAAAATAAATGAAAAATTCAATTTAAACAGGTAGACATAAAAAAAATGATTTAGTGGGTCATACTATTTGTGGGTCCCACTACCATTAATTATTTATATTTTTAATTTTTTTTGGTCTCTTTATTTCTTCAAACGGAAGAAATATAGAGGATTGTAACTCTCCTCAACGTGAATTGCTTTAAAGTTGTGCGTCTCAAGATCACATGCATACTTTTAAGGGAAATGCTAACAAGTCTTAAGAACGTTTGTTAAGAAATTTCATGTTATAATATAATCTTGAAAGTAATCTATTCCCTTCTGTCACTATTACACAAAAAATAAATTAATTTAGGTTCATTGAATAAGTGATGCATCTAGTCTACATTATTGACCAAATACATCAATTATTCAATGAACCTAAAAAATAGTTTTTTTTTGCATATAATAGTGACCGGAAGAAGTATTCAGTACAAGAAAAATGTTGATTTGACAGAGATATTTCTCAGGGGCAAAAACACCTCGCAAATTCGTCAGGAGCAAGACCTTGGCGAACCCCCCCGCATAAAACCTTCTTGAAAAAATTGTATATGCCCAAAGCAATCCCTGTCAAAATATCCCTCACAAATATTAAGACGAGAAACATTCTATTTTTAACTTCAAAATCCGATAAATTTAAGAGGGCTTTACCCTTGTCTTATGTTATCTTTGATTGATGAGGGATCTTTTCAAAAAAAGGTGATTGCATTGTCTTTTGTGAAGAAATTTGTGAGGGGTTAAGTAAGGGACCAGGATTTGCTGCCGTTGAAAACTGACGGTTACACACAGTTTTGATTTGAGCCATTGGATTAGATTACAACATTGTGAGGTCTTGTGGCACAAATTCGTCCAACGGCTGGAATTAAAACTGTGGGAAAAATAATTGTAGCAAATCCTAATCCGTTAAGTAAGAGGTATGATCCTCTCATCATCAGAAAAACATGTACCCCTGCAAGGGATATACCCCTTTCACAAATGTCCTAGGGCCTTTGCAAGGGATATACCCCTGTCACAAATGTCCTTATATTCAGAAAAATTATTTACTCTTCCCCTCATGTTTTTCGCATCTTCACACCAAAAATCATAAATTCTTTTCTATTTTATAGAAAGAAAAAAAAAAGTTCATAAATACTAAGGTATTGGAGTTATTGATTCATCAAATTTTTTAATTTACTGTTAGAAAAAAAAATCATTTTTTTAGTGTTCATTCATCATAATTTACAATTAGAAAAGAATTTTTTTTTTTTTAAATTAATTTTTTTATACAAGCTTTAAGTGTTCATCAAGGACATCATGCCGGATCTTGCTTGCCACCTTGTCAGAACTCTTTTTGGCTAAACTCTATTTTAATTAATTGTATTTTTCAAATAGTGTTAAATTTGAAATAGGTTTTTTTAAGTGTTAGATCGTCGCAGAAAAACTTTTTGATTAACAAAAATTAATAATCAATTTTAAATTTAATTAAAAAATTAAATTCGTATTACAAAATAAATAAATTATTTTAAAAAAAATAAAAATAGACCAAGGTAAGGCCCTCACTTTGTCCCTCGCAAAGCTAGTCTGTCAAACTGATGTGATGTTACATTAGTTTGAAGTGAGTTAGTTGACCGAACCGTTTTACCATAAGTTATTCAAAGAGCACCCTCGCTTTTTTACAGGGCCTTTGCGATGGGTCTGACCCTCGCATATTTCACAGGGATCATGTGAAATATACCCCTTGAAAAACATTTGCGAGGAGCGTTTTTGTGTGGGATCATGCCCCTCATTTAGGTCCTCGCAATTTCCTGTTTGCCAGGAATTTTGTTACTTTTCCCAGGGGTTCCGCCCCTTGCAAATTACAGATTTTCTTGTAGTGATTTAATAATACCTTGAAATTTTAAAAACATGACATTTTCCACATAATTTTTTTCTTTTATTTGTTTTCTTGTTTCCTTAACAAGTACTCTTTTTTTGATACTGTATTTATGATTTCTATTTTATTCAAGCTTGGGATGCTCCATGTTCGTACCTGTCTGTATATATTAAGTATCAACACATTTATACTGCTTCTCTCATGCAGTTTGATGATACAAAAGAACACTAAATGTGTTTTTCCAATTACACAGTCAGTTAAATAAGCAACTAGCTTGTACCAAAAAAAATAAAAATAAATAAGCAACTAGCTAGTACCTCAAAATATTTTTGTAAATCATGAACATTCAGGACAGTCTGTCTTTTGATTGTGCTTTATACTTCACATATAGTTTTTTTCATGTCTTATATTAGAAGATTAAGATTTGTGTGAAAGGATAGCAACATTTAGGGGCGACATGCTATTTAGGTTCACAGTGAACATTATTCCTGCTATAGCGGCGCTACTGTCAACCTTATTTGAGTTTTTTACTAAATAGTGCATCACGGAACAAGAGTGACATGTTCAAATTCTGTAACGCTGCAATAGGAGCTGTTTGACAACACTGGCATATTTGTGAGGGTTTTTAGCCCTTGAGAAATATCTTTGTCAAATCAACATTTTTCTTATACTGAATGCTACTTTCGATCACTATTATATATAAAAACTATTTTTTAGGTCCATTGAATAACTTATGTTTTTGATCAGTAATGTAGATTAGATGCATCACTTATTTAATGAACCTAAAAGTTTTTTTTTTCTTTTTGCATGTAATAGTGACAGAAGGAAGTACATAACTTTCAAGATTATATTATAAATTGTAATTTCTTAATAAACGTTCTTAAGACATTTGTTGGCATTTTCTTAAGTATTTGATCAAGGGTTTGTCTAACATGTGCAATATTGCACATGTTAAGGTAACTAATAGTAGTAACTTTTTTTTGAAAACAACAATTACTTATGTAAAAGTTTTATATTTAATATTAAAAGTACAATTTCCAATATAAAATTTCTTCTTTAAACTTCTTAACATGTGCAAATTTACACATGATAGAAAAGTTTTTAGATGCATCACTTATTCAATGAACCTAAAAAGTTTTTTTTTTCTTTTTGCATGTAATAGTGACGGAGGAAGTACATTACTTTCAAGATTATATTATGAATTGTAATTTCTTAACAAACATTCTTAAGACATTTGCTATCATTTCCTTTAAAAGTATGCATGTGATCTTGAGCCACACAACTTTAAAGCAATTCACGTTTACAAAAGAGTAGTTGACGAGGAAAGTTAGGATCCTCTCCATTTCTTCCGTTTGAAGATATAAATATATAAATAATTAATGGTGGTAGGACCCATTAATAGTGCGACCCTCTAATTTTTTTTATTTTATTTATGTCAACCTTTCTCTAAATTGTATTCCCCAGTTATTTTATGAAAATAGAGAAGATCCTTACTCTACCAAGGGTATCTTTAATTTCCCTTACATTTAAGATGTCGATAATCTAATAAGTGTTAGACGCCATTTTTTATATTTTTTTTTTTAAATTTGAAAGTGGATCATAAATGATTGTTTGTCAACTCATATGGGGGGTGGGGGGTGGTTGCCGGGGTCTGGCAGATTTGTGAGGGTTTTTTGCCCTTGAGAAATATATTTTTCAAATCAACATTTTTCTTATACTAAATACTCCTTTCAATCACTATTATATACAAAAACTATTTTTTAGGTTCATTGAATAATCTATGTATTTGATCAGTAATGTAGATTAGATGCATCACTTATTCAATGAACCTAAATTTATTTTTCTTCTTTTTGCATGTAATAGTGACAGGAGGAAGTACATCACTTTCAAGATTATATTATGAATTGTAATTTCTTAATAAAAGTTCTTAAGACATTTGTTAGCATTTCCTTTAAAAGTATGCATGTGTTCTTGAGCCACACAACTTTAAAGCAATTCACGTTTACAAAAGAGTAGTTGACGAGGAAAGTTAGGATCCTCTCCATTTCTTCCATTTGAAGATATAAAGAGACAAAAAAGTTTTAAAAAATATTAAAATAATTAATGGTGGTGGAACCACTAATAGTATGACCCTCTAATTTTTTTATATTTATTTATGTCAACCTCTCTCTAAATTGCATTCTCTAGTTATTTTATGAAAATAGAGAAGATCCTTACTCTACCAAGGGTATCTTTAATTTCCCTTACATTTAAGATGTCGATAATCTAATAAGTGTTAGACGCCATTTTTTATATATTTTTTAAAATTTTGAAGTGGATCATAAATGATTGTTTGTCAACTCATATTTAATTTAGGCAGATAGGGTTATTCCAATTCAAATTAGGCCAAATAGTAAACTTGGTTATATTTTAGGCAGGCTAGGGTTTTCTATTAAGAGATAAATTAGATTTGGTTGTCTAGGGTTAGCTTGGAGACTTTATTTCATTTATATTTATTAATATCAATATTAAGATTAAGATAAGATTAATTGTTAGAAGAATTACTCTTTTTAAGTAGTTAAAAAATTGATATAAGCTTGAAGTTATATTGTAGGCATGACAATGGGGTGGGGACGGATTTCACCTTCCCCGTCATCGATCCTAAATTTCATATTCTTACCCTTTGCCCTACCGGTTCCTGACAGGAACGAGAGATTGACTACATACCCTATATGACTTGTTAAGAGTTGTACATTAGAGTAAAAAAAAACTGGTTAAGTTCTTTAAGATGATGTGATGGCCCCACTTAAGATACCAAAGTTGGATTGCCCTTTTGGAGTCACTTCTACCAAACTTCAAACATGAATGTTTCTTTTGACATGAGAAATGTTGCTTAATTTGCGTGCCCTTTTCCCTAGGTTAATCAAGTTGCCATCACATTTTCCACCTATTGCATTGCATGCTTATAATGATGCCAATATGCCTATAAATACCTTTCTTAGTTCTAGTTAGAATTTGCACCTTACATAAGAAATAAAATTAACTCGTTATTGGCAATAATAATGTTGAACATTAATAATTCTATGGTGATGCTTGTCACTGCCATTCTTGCTATCTTTCTACTGTGTTCTCCATCATCAGTAGCTATATTACTGAACAAGCTTCAGCTACCACCACCAGTGACAGGACCTGAGTCACTTGCATTTGATAGAAACGGTGAAGGACCTTATGTTGGTTGGCTCCTCTGATGGAAGAATTTTTAAATACGTTGGTCCAAGTGAAGGTTTCAAGGAATATGCTTACACTTCTCCCAACAGGTATATATATATATATATCATTCATCAGCTATTACCCTTACATGAATCAAGTGACTATTTACTTCGTAATTTATTTTTATAAATAAAAGTAAAAACAGAAAATGATAGTAAAAAATAATTGTTTTTTATTTTTTGGTTCAGGAACAAGACGGTTTGTGATGGCCTTGCTGAATTCTCAGCACTCCAACCAACATGTGGGAGGCCATTAGGATTGAGTTTCAATAATCAGACAAACGATTTATATGTAGCTGATGCTTATTTTGGACTTGTTAAGGTTGGCCCCAATGGAGGGAAAGCAACCCAATTAGTTGGACCTGCACAAGCCAATTTTAGTGTGTTTGCTGATGGTTTGGATGTGGACCCACACACTGGAATCGTTTATTTTACCATAGCTAGCACTAACTTCCAGCTCAAGTAAGCATAGTTTTCTCTACTTACAATATTGTCTTTGCAGCTATATACCGATTCTTCTCATAAATTATCAGCTTATAATATGCGCATTCAGAAAAGAATATTGAAATAAACTGAAAACGAACTTATATTGAAATAAACTGAAAAAGAACTTATATAAACACGTGACAATATGTTTTCATATATTCTCTCATGTTCAAATACCTTATAAATATATACCCCTAACAAGCGCACCTCAATATATTACATCGGTGACACATGCTCTTTTCTATTTCTGCTTTCTCTCCTCAAATAATTTGGAGGTTTCAATTATGTTAGTGTTAATTGCTGATTAAACATTTCTTTAGTTTCAAAATCATGAAGGCCCAAAGCAATCCCTGTCAAAATCCCTCACATAGATTAAGGCGGAAAACATTCTATTTTTAAATTCAAAATCCCATAAATTTAAGAGGGATTTACCGTGTCTTATATTATCTTTGATTGATGAGACATCTTTTCAAAAAAGGTGACTGCACTAACTTTTGTGAAGAAATTTGTGAGGGGTTAAGTAAGGGGTATGTTCCTCTGGGGCTGGACAACGGCGGTTCTAAAATTAGCAAAAATCGGTTAACCGTGGGGGAGAAATTGCCACCCAACATCGTATGTTTGCACCTTCGGTTTAATCGGTTTAGTCGGATTGTCGGTTGGTACGGGTGGGTTTGATCGGTTTATGGCACAAACAGAACAAAAGCTAAAAAAAAAGTTTTTTCACTTGTTCCACACAAAAGAGAAGAACAAAATCTTACATAAGCTAGTGTCTTTCAAACTGAGATAATATGAATATTTGATTTGAGATACAAATGTTGCATACATCTATTTCATTTACTCTTCCCCTCATGCTTTTCTCCTCTTCACACCAAAAATCATATTTTATTTTTCTATTTTATATAAAAAATAATATAATTCAAAGTTCATAAGCACTAAGGTATTGAAGTTATTTATCAATTTTTTTTAATTTACTGTTAGTAAAAAAGTCATTTTAGTGTTCATTCATCATAATTTACAATTAGAAAAGAAATAGTTTTTTAAATTAATTAATTCTTAATATAAGCTTTTAAACTCTATGGTGTCCATTTCATCATAATTTACAATTAGAAAAGAAATAGTTTTTTAAATTAATTAATTCTTTATACAAGTTGCGACAGTTCTAAATTGTAAGGTGAATACTTTGCCAATTTTGTATCTGGGGCTTCTTGTGGGTGGTGATCCTCGCCGGTTGAATTTTTGGGACCCTGCAGTTAATCATATCAAAGCCCTTCTGTCTAGTTGGAAAAGCAGACATCTGCCTTTTGGTGATTGTCTTGTTCTCCTTAAGTTTGTCCTGACCTCGCTCCATGTTTATGCTCTTTCCTTCTTCAAAGCTCCCTCGAGTATCATTGCTTCTCTTGATTCTCTTTTAATTCGCTTTTTTTTGGGCGGGTGTGAGGAAAATAGGAAAATTTCATGGATTGACTGGGAGTCCATTTGTGTGGACAAGGAGGTCGGTGGTTTGGGGGTAAGGAGAAGTAAGGAGTTTAATTTGGCGTTGTTGGGGAAGTGGTGTTGGAGGATGGTGATTGATAGAGAAGGGTTATGGTTTAGACTCTTGGCTGCTAGATATGATCTAGAGAGGGGGCGGTTGAAGGCTTGTGGGTGGGAGGGTTCGGTGTGTTGGAGATACATTTCTAGTATTCGTGATGGTGGTGCTTCCGTGCTAGGCAGTTGGTTCCCTTTCGCCTTGTTGTCAGAAACGGTGTTAGTACTTCTTTTTGGTTGAATAGGTGGGTTGGTGACGTCCCTCTGTGCGACAGGTTCCGTCGGTTGTACGACTTATCTGATAATAAATTGTGCACGGTGGCACAACTGTTTGTCGGGGAGTGGGTTGTGGGGGTGAGGTTTGAAAGTGGTGGAGGAGATTGTGGGTGTGGGAGGAGGAGTTGTTAAAGGAGTGTAGGAATTTGTTGTTGTCTGTTGTGCTGCAGGTTGACATTGATGATGCTTGGAGGTGGGATCCTGATCCTATTGCTGGGTATATGGCTAGTGGGGCTTATCACATTCTTACCAATAGGCCACTCATCATTGGTCAGGTTCCTGCGACACTCTTATGGCGGAAGGACGTCCCTCTGAAGGTGTCTATCTTCACTTGGCGGCTTTTTCGGTATAGATTGCCGACTAAGTCAAATTTGTTTCATATAGGCATTATTCCGGCAGAGTCTCAGTTATGTGTGTCAGGTTGCGGTTCTCATGAATCAGAAAATCATCTTTTTTTTGTTTTGCCCTCTGTTTGGTATGGTTTGGCAGCTTCTTCGGAGTTGGTTGTGCGTGTATACAGCTGATCCGGCTAATATTATTGATCACTTATATCAGTTTGGTACTTGCGCAGGTTATGCCAAATCAAGGTGCTCGTTCATGCATCTGATTTGGTTTGCTACTGTCTGGGTGATTTGGAAGGAAAGAAATGATAGGATATTTCGTGGTATTCAGAAATCTCCTATTCAGCTTCTAGAAAATGTTAAACTTATTTCCTTTTGGTGGCTTAAAGCTAAAAATATAGCCTTTTATTATAGCTTTCATTTTTTGTGCCAAAACCCTTTTGTTTGTGCGAGTATTGGCTAATTTTTGCTTCTTTGAGTTGAACACCTGATGTAATTGTGGCTCTCTTTTTGGTACACCTTGTGCCGGGAAGATGGTCACCTATTAGTAATATATCTCATTTTGATTTCTTAAAAAAAAAATACTTTATATAAGCTTTTAAACTCTATTTATATTTCTTTATGGTGTTCATCAGTGACACCGCGCCAAATCTTGCTTGCCACCTCGTCATAACTCTTTTTGGCTAAACTCTATTTTAATTAAGGGTAGTGTTATCTTGTGCCCTTAGGGCACATGTTAAGAAATCCAAAAGAAGAAATATTCTCTAATATTTTGTGCATTTAATTTATTAAAAAGTTAAAGATTAAATATAATACACATATTCCAATAAACTATTTCTATATTTAATTCATTAACTTGTGTCTTAAGGGCACAAGTTAGCATTTCCCTTTAATTAATTGTAATTTTTAAATATTGTTAACTTGTTGAAATTTGAAATAGGTTTTTTTAAGGGTTAGATTTTTGCAAAGAACTTTTTGATTAAAAAATTAATAATCAGTTTTCAATATAATTAAAAAATTAAATTTTTATTATAAAATAATACAAATTACACCATAGGTCCTTTATGTTTGAAGTTTGTAACAGATTGGTCCTTTAAGTTATTTTAGTTACACATAAGTCTTTTAAGTTTGAGGTTTGTAGTCGTTTGGTCCTTTAAGTTATTTTGGTCACACATTAGTCCTTTATGTTTGTAAACGTTTTCAATTTACTCATTATATTAATCAAACATTATAAAAACGATGATTCCTTAACAAGTACTCCCTCCATCTTCCTTAAAAATAAAATAATAAAGTACTCTCTCCATCTTAAATTAGATGTCTTGTTTATTTTTATTTGTCTCGAATTATTTGTTTCTTTTATACTATCAATACATCATTTATTATTATTTTCACTAATGAGGAATGCTAGCAACACTCACTTTTCAATACTCTCTTTAGCACTCACGGGTTTATTGAATGAAGTTAATGTATGTCTCACCACTTTATATGGATTCAATTTTTAAAGCGTGGACCCACAATGATTTAAACCAATAAGAGAATGAGTATTAGAGAGGGTGTTCAAAAGAGAGGGGTAACACTTGGTGCCATTGGTACCATTGTCTCTATCTCTCTCTTAACCACCCATTCTCTCTCATCTAAATTTACTCTTTCACTAATATACCATTACTTGTTGTATTTTAATTATCTAACTAATTCACCGACTATAATTAATAAGGGATATGGTTGTTCTTGATGCAATTTTATTATAGTTTATTAATTATTTATTTTAAATTTAATTGTTATATTAATTAATATATTAATTCTTTTATGTTGTTAAAAATAAAATAAAATGTCATTGTGAGCTCAGCTCAGCTGGTAGGGACAATGAATAATATATGCAATGTCCAGGGTTCAAACATCGGTCACCTCCCCAACCCCAAGAGCTTCTTATCATCTTTTTACTAGTATTGATGATTCTGCGATGCTCCATTTTTTTCAACACATTTATACTGCTTTTCTCATGCAGTTTGATGATACAAAAGAACACTAAATTCTTTGGATACACTTTTGTTTTGTATTTTTCCAATTACACAGTCAGTTAAATAAGTAACTAGCTAGTACCTCAAATTATTTTTGTAAATCATGAACATTCAGGACAGTCTGTCTTTTGATTGTGCTTTATACTTCACATAAGTTTTTTTTCATGTCTTAGGGGCGACCAGCATAGGTACCATAGGTAAGGATGTTAATACCGTGAACCTTATTAAGGGAGAAGCCAGTGTTATCAAACGCTGAGCAATAGTGCTATGTCAAAATTCTGTTACGCGACATGCTATTTAGGTTCATATTGAACCTTTTTTCCTGCTACAAGGGGCGCTACTATGAACCTTATTTGACAAAGTTTTTTACAAAATAGCGTATCACGGAAAAAGAGCAATATGTTCAAATTCTCTTATGCTATAACACTGTAACGCTGCTATAGCAGTTGTTTGACAACACTGGGAGAAATGAACCAAATGATGCCAACTTTTTTATGGAGATCGGCATTATTTTTTTTATTAAGTTAGGAAGGAATAGAAATTTTATTTTCTGATTAAAATTATCAACAAATTATTACCTAATATTATATGTTGAACTTTAAGTCAGTATATTTTTACATTTATGATTGTGTTCTTGTAGAGACTGTGACAACCGCTCAGAACTTCGAATGAAGATGGGAAAGGTTGATACCAACATGATTGAAGAGACAGGAAAAGTGAAAGCAAAAAGGATTGACAACAATAAAATGGACATTTATGCTATATATGCTGCCAAAGGTAGCCAAAATATCATTCATTGGTCTGAAACATGAATTAATTTTTATAGGTTTCACTTCATAGTTCCAAGTTGAACATTTCTTGTTGCAGGCCTCTCTAATACAAAATTTGAAGAGATTTCTTCCCCAAAGGTGAATATGTAAAGGGAAAGTCATAAAGAAAACATTAACACATGTTAAGGAATTGTTGTTTACAGCTTTAGTTTTCTGTTTAATGAATTGATTCTTAATTTTACTGGTTTTCATGTGAGCCTTGCAGCAGGGACATAGTAAGTAAACATTCATTTCAATACTTGGTTGTTGCCTTTAGAGAGTAGAGGTTCACTTGGGCTAACATCTTTTGTCATGTCAATTGAAGTTAGTTGTTACTTACTTTTGTCCATTTAAGCTCTTCGGCATATACACAATCTTGATTTTATGAGTACAGAAGTCTTGTTATTTAATCATTCTGTTAGAATTGATTTCTTGAGGATTTAGTTGCCTGTTTTTGACTGTCATGCATGAGTTTTAGTAAGAATTAATTTATTGAGGATTTAGTTGTCTATTTTGTTAATCTATGTAAATGGTGATCAGAAAAATATATATTGTTAGCTATATAAATGTTTTTGAGTGCCACTGCGAGTGTATAATATAATCAATAATTTTCTTTATTTAGTCCTTAGGTAATTTTCTTTATTTAGTCCATAGATAATTTTCTTTATTTAGTCCTTAGGTAATTTTTTTTCATAGCCATACAAAGATGGCAACAAGTAAAAAACTCTAGGGAGTAAAAATGATTGCATAAGAAGCAAGCAGGGAGCCACCATAGAGTGTTCCATTGTACTCTTGAACCTCACTAGCCGCTTCAAGACCATACTCCTCAACAAGGGACACAATCTGTAAAACCATACCATTCTCGGTCACTCTAACACCCGAAGACAAAGATAATAAAACACTATTGACTGCAATCCAAAATTCGCCTCTTGAATTCCTCTTTATGTTATCTGGTCTTCCAGCAAGTAGCATGAATAAATCTGAGGAATTTGCTTTTGGTCCTTTCAACCACACTCTCCGAATTCTGTTTGCAAAATATTCACTAACAAGTACAAATGAGCCATCTCCGCTTACTGCCACCCCAGATGCAAATGTAAGATTTCTCAGTAACACTGTTGTCTGATTGTTGCTTGGATCATAACTCAATAGGCTTCCTGAATTATCTCCAATGCCACTGGTAAGCAGCGCTGTCTGGAAATCTCTATTAAAAATCAAGTTACGTGCACAATTGTTACTTGCATGCACTAATATAAAATGTGCTACTGCATCCATGATTTTGAAACTAAACAAATGTTTAATCAACCATAAACAATAACATAATTGAACCCTCCAAATTATTTGAGGAAAGAAAGCAGAAATAGAAAAGAACATGCGTTGCCGATGTTAGGGGTATATTTATAAGGTATTTGAACATATTTTTATAATATAAACACTAGAGATAATATATGAGAACATCTTGTCACGTGTTTATAAGTTCTTTTTCAGTTTATTTCAATATTCTTTTCTGAATACATATTATAAGCTGATAATTTATGAGAAGAATTGGTATATAGCTGCAAAGACAATATTGTAAGTAGAGAAAACTATGCTTACTTGGGCTGGAATTTAGTGCTAGCTATGGTAAAATAAACGATTCCAGTGTTTGGGTCTACATCCAAACCATTAGCAAACACAGTAGACTTAGATTGTGCAGGTCCAACAAATTGGGTTGCTTTCCCTCCATTGGGGCCAACCTTTACAAGCCCGTAATAACCATCAGTTGCATACAATTCTCCTGTTTGATGATTGAAACCCAATCCTAATGGCCTTCCACATATTGCTTGGATTTCTGATAAGTCAGAAAATCCATCACAGATTGTCCTGTTCCTGAACCAAAAAATAAAAACAATCATTTTTTACTTTCATTTTCTGTTTTTACTTTTTATTTATAAAAATAAATTACTAAGTAAATGGTCACTTGATTCATGTTAGGGTAATAGCTGATGAATGATTTGTATATTTACCTATTGGGAGAAGTGTAAGCATATTCCTTGAAACCTTCACTTGGACCAACATATTTAAAAATTCTTCCATCAGAAGAAGTAACATAAGGTCCTTCACCGTTTCTATCAAATGCAAGTGACTCAGGTCCTATCACTGGTGGTGGCAGCTGAAGCTTGTTCAGTAATATGGCTACCGATGATGGAGAACGCAGTAGAAAGATAGCAAGAAGAATGACAGTGACAACCATCGACTTGGACATGGTATTATTAATGTTCAACATGATTATTGCCAATAACAAGTTAATTTTATTTTTGATGTAAGGTGCGAATTCTAACTAGAACTAAGTATTATTTATAGGCATATTGGCATCATTACAAGCATGCAATGCAATAGGTGGAATTGATTAACCTAGTGAAAAGGGCACGCAAATTAAGCAACATTTAGGGGGCAAGATTTTATATAACAAATATTTATACAAAAACTTTAGCATTGTATAAGTGATAAAATCATTATTAGCATTTCATATAATAACATCATTATTATTTAACAAAATAGTTGAGATTATAAACACTAAACTATTATATTTAGAAAATTGAAAGATTCCTTAACTTTTACAAATTAAAATTGTTCTTTATGTGTCATTATATTTTTAAAAAAATATTGTAGAATTTTGCTCATATTCAACACTATAAAAAATTCTCTCCGTATATTATGTGAAAAAATCATTCAAAATTTAATCTCAAATGCATTTGCACATTTGATTCTGTAAAATTCATGAGAAAAACTCTTCTAATGGTATAAATTTTCAATTCATGGGGCAATCTATTATTTTAAGAGGGAACAATAATCAAAATATCAAATATTTCATCACATATGACATAAACATTAGTGGGGGCAATTGCGCCCAATACCATATGCTTGGATCCGTGCCTGGAAATGTTCCGCAAATCGACTGTTAACTCGTCAAGTTTACCAAGTTTACGTTTTTAGGTATCAAAATTGTGTTAACTCGGAGGTAAACTTGGTTTCTGGTAAAATCGGAAAGTTTGATGAGTTTGACCGAGTTAACACTCGGTAAACTCGTGTAAACTCGAGCGAGTTTTACGAGTTTACATCTAAAAAAATAAATAATTGACCCATTTTTTTCAAAACTCAATTCCTATTCTACAAGCCCAAAGACTGAAACGTTTACTGAATAGTTACATATACAGTAAGACAATGCTAGCTTCCTAAAATGAAACGTTTCTTTTTGTTTCTTATACGAGTTCTCAAACCATGAACAAGAGAACACATATCAGTTAGGGTTGTGATTCCGATGGGGGGAAATTCTGATTGCGAGGTCGGTGATTGCGACGCTGGTTAGGGTTGTGGTGGTGGTGTTTGATGACCTTTTGAAGAAATTAACTAGTTTATTTTTTGGATAGTTTTATTAACAACTTTACGAACTTGTGAAACTTGCTTTTTTGGATGCTTTTATGGATGGCTTAAACTTAGAGACTTATGATTTTGTGTGTTAGTTTTTGTATTTTGATGCTAAGTTGAGTATAACGTTTTATTCACTACAAGAAACTTGCCATTTAGCAACGGCAGAAACTGTTGGTAAAGGTCTCAAAAGCCGTTGGTATAGGTCATAAAACATATACCAACGCCCACCTGCTACCGTCTAGGATACTATGCTTATACCAACGGCAAGAATGTCGTCCCAATAGCTTATACCAACGGAAAATTAGCTTGATGCTATAGATTTTGGAGCTATAGCAATGACATTTTACACCTATTAAATAGCTTTAGTCAACCTCCATATCCGTTGGTATAGGACCAA
>Ga0228711_1000956_pt1 | contig 39970 bp, 10 predicted proteins | sample MedpolnodulmetaG_2_FD_177996 | JGI IMG/M metagenome (GOLD analysis project Ga0228711, IMG submission 177996) | Root nodule microbial communities from Medicago polymorpha collected in Santa Monica, California, United States - brown nodules | ecosystem: Host-associated > Plants > Roots > Nodule...
CCTCACCAATCTTCAACTTCAACAAAAAAAAAAACACAACAATTTCATTTCAGTTACTCCAAACACAAAAGAAAAGAGAAACGCAATCACTCACAATGCAAACTGTTTCAGCTTCACCTCTTATCGAGGTTTCAGGAAAATTTGAGAACGATTTCTTCGCAAAGCTTAGAATCGAAGACGAGAAAATCGAAAACGAAAACGAAGTTAAACACGAAGAACAAGAGGTAGAAGAAGAAGATGATGATGAGTTTACATTTGTTTTCGCAGATCCTAACGTTTCACCGATTTCCGCTGATGATGTGTTTGATAAAGGTCAGATTCGTCCGATTTTTCCTTTTTTCGGTCAGGATCTTCATTTCACCGACGATTACGATAACGAATCTGGAAACCGTTCACCGGTGAAGAAATTTTTCGTCGAATCACCGTCTTCATCGGAGACAGCGACGGCGTCGAGTTCTTCAGCGGTGGAAGGAACTTACTGCGAGTGGAATCCAAAAAAAGCGGTGAAGAGTAATTCAACAGGATCATCAAAGTTATGGAAGTTACGAGATCCAAAGCTGAGAAGTAATAGTGACGGTAAAGATGCTTTCGTGTTTTTGAATCCGGCGAAGGTAGAGAAAACGAGTTCCGTCGCAGGCGAGACTAAGAATGTTGTTAAGAAAGTGAAAATGGTGAAAGGGAAAACCGCGGCTCCGGCACCGTCCGCGCATGAGAAACATTATGTGATGAGTAAAGCGAGGAAGGAGAATGATAAACGGAAATCTTATTTGCCATATAGACAAGAGCTGTTTGGGTTCTTTGCTACTACAAATGGATTGGGAATGAGTAGAAATGTTCATCCTTATTGAGAATTTTCGATATGATGTGATGAGTTCATGTAATTAGATTAATGTTCGTTTATTTGTTGTAAATGTTTGATTAATATATCAAACTAACTTGGAGATTTTTATGTAAATTTGCTGATAATAGTTTTGAAATATTTGAATGTATTAGGATTAGAATCAAGAATTAACAATTGAATATATATCTTTCTTCTTTTGATCAATATCAAAGAGGTTTGCAATTATTATATTATATTACATGTTAACACCAATAAATAATAATTTGATTTCAAAATGACATAAATATATGTAATCGCATGTGTGAGTGGCTTCGTTCAATCAACTAAGATTACAATTTTATCTGTATTACTTGCGTATATTAATATGGAGAACGTCACAAAAAAGGATTGGTTGATCAAAACAAGTAATAACGTGGAATTATGTGTTTCAGACTTGGCGCTGAATTAGTCAATTCCTCTAGAATTCAAATATAAAAAATCTTAACTATATCTTCTTCATGGCCCGCTTGGGACACGAGATTTATGCTATTCAAAATTAATTACACATATAGTAGTAGTACGTACGTAACACTATGATACTGTGACAGTTAACCACTTTTCTTCCTCAATTCTGTTCCAATTTCAGCATCTGCTATCAAACATTACATACAATTAACAATTATTGTGATAAACATTGATTAATGGAGTATATGATTATAATATAAGATGCTGATGGGCACAATAACTATTGAATGTCTTGATGAGGCGGTGTAGTGTGAAAATTTAGTTTGTTTGTTTCACAACTTCAGCCAGAAACATAATTAATACGAATGAATTGTCCAAATCTGTCGGTGGATCCACTCTGTGCGACATAAATGAAAATAGCAGCAGCAGTGGCCAGCAAATTAAAGGAAGATAAACTTAACCCATGTTGAGAGCTTCTATTCAGATATTCAAAATTTTAGCTGTATTATCCTGATTTTTTTTTCCTTAAAAAATATAGTGTATTCTAAAGCTTTCAAACAATGAGTAACAATTGCTGCAGTGTGTAGCTCTAGTTTGGCAAAGTTGTATATCCTTGTATATTAAGATACAAATTGTATATGAATTACTTTTCCACCATTAGTAAAAAAAAACAATTTAGTTGTATATCCTTGTATATTAAGATACAAATTGTATATGAATTACTTTTCCACCATTAGTAAAAAAAACAATTTAATTTACTAGCGAAGATGGACTTAACGGAAGGGGTTAGATTCCCACAATGTAACATATTACGGTTCAAAAGAGTTGCACACATTTACTTTTTGACATGTCGCTAATAGTATGTGCTGAATCAGAGTCATTTTAGCGTAAATCAAATATTTCAAACCATAGATTGGAGTTTCTGTACACATTGGAGCAGTGCTCATACACAGGGTTTCCATTATCTGGTTCTCTGTGAGGATGAAATCCCTTCGGACAATTTTAAAATTAGCCTGAACAAGTTCTGTTTGTTCATTTAAGATTCATGCAGCCCAATATTAGACGGTTTCTTAACATTCCAAATATTACTCGTAAAGTTTAGATTGTGCGTATTGCGCCAACTTCCTTGTTTCGAACATGATCAGATAACTTATGATAGCAATGATGTCAGCTTTCTACGATTAGAAGTACATTTCATGAGTAGATTATGATGCAAGCAGAGCTAGAAATCAAAGAAATCTTTATTGAGTTTATTTCCTTAAACTTTCAATTTATTTTGAAAAGTTGCCATCCAAAATAAATATGAACGTCCAAGAGGTAAGTACTAAACTGACATTATTACATTAAATAAAATGTTACAATAACTTAATATCAGAATTATTCTTGCATGTAAAAATTGCATATTTCTTGTAAGTATACATTTATACTCTACAAGCCTGTTTGTTTTAACGGTCAAATGGTGAATACAAATTGGACTCATGGTAGTTCAGAAGCTATTTCCTGGATCTTCTGTATCGACAAATGGTGAGAGTCACATCACCGTGGAAACAAATGTGCGCTATATCCATTGTGGGACAGTATGTGCTGAATCAGACCCATGTTAGCGTAAATCAAAGATTTCAAACCTTAAATTGGAGTTTTTGTACACATTGGAGCAGTGCTCATACACAGGGTTGCCATTATCTGGTTCTTTGTGTGGATGAAATCCCCTCTCCGGACAATTTCTTAGAATATTCATACCATCCGGTTCGGTTAGGCGAAAGAGACCACAGCTCCTGGGAAAAGAACATACAACTAGTAAATCTGTTGCATCTGTGAATTGAAACTCTTTCTTAACATGGCATTACCATAGCATCTTGAAATAGGCTTAAATTGTGGTTCAAGAGAAGCTAGTAAAAGTACTTTAACATCTACATCTAGAGGAAAATATAAGCAGGTTTTGTTCAAAATAGTGTACATTCAGAGCCATTTTTTGCACAATTATGAAAATTTGTTGCAACTACAAGGAATTATTGATAAAGAAAGACAAGTATTAGACCTTGATGTATCAGTTGGTGCCAATACAATCGCAAATGCCTCGGGAATCATCGCCTGAAAAAATAACATAAAACTGTTGGTTCCAATTTGTCAGTTTTAATTATTAGGTTGATTATCATTATCGGCTACAAAATCGTAAATGTTGTTCTATTTATGAATTCCCTTTGAAGATATCAACTACTACTAACTAATTTAACCTTGCTGTCAATAAGAATTCCGATTTAATTCACTCGATAATATGTTATGCAACATGTTTTCGTAAAGGAGATAGCAACACTTTAGATGCTGATTTGAAGTTGATGATAGTGGAACAAATAAATGCTTTTATAAATTTGGATCAATCACCTGGTAGGAATATTGAGTGTGCAGATCCACCGATGACATGAAACAACTTTGAGAAGGGTGCGTCTACAGATGTTTTGTAAAAGCGAATGGTTAGATAGAAGTCAAACCAGTAGGAACTATTGCTATATTGTCTTTTTCAAAATAATTTCTGCTCTAATGTTGCCTAAGACTCACAATATGGAAAGAAAGAAAATTAGGACATACATGGATCCATCCAACAGGATAAAGGGATCTTTCATTTAGAATTGTGAAAACTTCCTCCTCGTTTGTGGCATTACACTGTAATACAGTGCAGCAAATTAGCAACAAGCAGTAACAAAACCAAGCCCCGTTAAAAACATGTGCTAAAATAATGCAAAACCAAGTCAAAAAGAATGGAAGTTTGCAAACTAGATACTAACTGAATTAGATGCCGATTCCTGCTTTGGTATGATTAGTGTGGTCATATAGAGGGTTCCCTTCTCCTGGATAATTGAAAGACACGTCGCAAATAAATTTCAATTTCTGTAAATCATCTTAACAGACCAAATTCTTTGTTTCACTTCCATAAAAGAAGACAGTGAAAGAATTGAGTGCATGTTTTGATCGATGGCAAGATTGGCAGAATCACGTGTGCTACCATGATTTTCCAAAAGCTAGACTTCGGAGCTTCAACAAAATCACGGTTCCACCGTGATTTCGTTAAACTGGTCATGATTCCAAACATGTGCTGAATCTCTATAATACAATGATGTGTACTTTAAAGCAACCATGCAAGACAGACAGTAAAAAATATAAAAATAATCCTAGCAACATCAAATGCAGTAGAAGAAATAAACATGACAAGAACATACATAGAGAGGGGAAAAGAGAAAGACAATTCAGTTGCAACAAAGATTAGCTGAGGATGTGAATCTCATTTATTCTGAATCTATAGGAAGACAATAAAGATGAGTTATTTTCTTTTGAAGTAATTTTGTGATAGTAAGGCCATGAACTGATAAAGTTCATATCTTTCATGGTAAATCCTTCAGCACACAAGCCAATTTAACAATTTTCATGGCATTAAAATGATTCTTACAAGAAAGGCACCAAGTATACCACATGTTTCCAGATCCTTTTCTGTATTTTCTTTAGCAAGATCAAGAAAGTCCTCCATTAACCGCATTGACTGGAAAATATAAAATGAATACGGCATAAATAATTTTCAAGGGCAGTGGCCTCCATAAGGCTAATTATACAAATCGCCCAACAGTGTTGTAAAACCTATGAAGCACTGTCATAGACATCGGACACGGCACTGATACATTGACACCAATAATAATTTGAGAAAATGTTTTAATTTAATGTAATCACACGTGCCGGTGTCGGACGCACCTTCAATCTGAATTGTCAGTGCTACATAGCATAAAACTGAAAAATAAACAATTTTAATTTGTTGTGTTGTGTTCAGATGTGCAATAGTGGTTCTTACGATATGTACATCGCGCACGGCCTTTGATGAAGAAGATTCGTTATCTGAATTTGTGGATCCATCTCCTGAATTAAAAGCTGTAATATGAGAATTTTGTTCATCTTGAGCCACTGGCTCCACACAACACAGTGCAGGGGAAGGCGAGGACTTGGTTACTTTATGGTCTAAAAAGGATTTATGGCATTCCATAATACAAACTGATTTTATTTTTTTAAATTCCAGTTGTAACCACCAACGACTACTCAAATCTCCTCATTGGAATTATGAAATCCCAGCTGCTTCCTTATCAATGACTCTCTGCATCCCACCCAAACAAAACAAATTAATGTTGTATGCAAAGACATAGGTTATCACTCTCTGCTTCCTTATCAATGACTCTCCTCATTGGAATTATGAAATCCCAGCTGCTTTATCAATGTCATTCTCAAATGATTCTGCTGTGTCACTAGTTCTAACCTACCACTAAAACAACTTAAAATCGCATAGGTTATCTTCTATGAAGCACAAACTAAGACACATGCACCGGACACGATACAAACACGTCGACACCGATAATAATTTGAGAAAATGACATAATTCAATGTAATTATATGTGTCGGTGTCGGGCACGATACATATCTGTCTCCAGGACACGCCTGATCCAAAGAGTATTTGTGTTTCATATGCTATCTTCAGAGATCAAAGGGAGATTTATTATCTTCTTTTTCCTTTAGAGGGGTGGGAACAATGAAACACTATGAAGCACAAACACTTCTCGGACTAGGCGTGTCCTAGAGCCGGACACACCTATGTATCCAACACAACACCGACACATATGTTTACATTGAATTATGTCATTTTCTCAAATTATTATCGGTGCAGACATGTTCATGTCTGTATCGTTTCCTGTGTCCGTGCTTCATAGACGAAACACAAGTTATCTTTCAAACAATAAGGAACATGTTCATGTTAATACTACATACATCATGTTCTTCATTAGCCTTTTTGAATATCAGGGAAATCATTTACACTCGTTTCAAAAATTCAATTACGCCTTAGAGAAACCTCTTTTAAACAAATCAGATAAATTTTAGTGAAAATTCTCATTTAATCCAGTCAAGGAATAATTCCTTCATGAACAACAGAATTCAAACCACAGAAGAGCACCAATTTCATTGCTTGCTACAAGAATAAAATTTAAAATTTAACCACCCTTTTAGCAATACAACTTGGGGGACGGTATCAACATAACATACTCCTATAAGATAGACTTGGAATAGTATTATTACCTTGATATGTTGAAGGCTTTTGTTGTGAGAAATAAAGTGAATGATGCAGCTGATAAGAATTGAGATACATGTCCTTTGAATGAACCTGCCGTAAGGATCGTGTCATTTCACACCGAAAGACTTGCGGGACTCCATGATGAGATAGTGATGTTACACTTCACACCATAAAACAAAAATTAGTACTATCTATGTTTAATATCCACTAAATTTTGTCAAACACGGAATGATTTTGTTAAGTATGAAAATTTAAATTCTTTAAGGAATAATTTCCGGTTAGATTTAAAAATTTAGGGACTAATTTATTTATGTTGGGATATTAAGTAGAGAAATGATATGTTTTGACAACTTTTTATAATTGATGTATTCTAGTTGTCTAAAAGTTGTTGATTTTTTACATGTACATATAACATTGCTCTATTAAGAATGAGTAAGAACCTCAAATATATGAAGGAAAAAAAAAGTTTTTTTTTAAGGAATGAAAAAAAGGATTTTTTTTTATAAAAATAAACGATATTCATTCAAATTGATAGAATACATCGATATAATACAAATTCAAATTCGCTAAAAACAAAACGGATGAATCTATGAACAAACTCACATCTTCCATGTTAATAGCATAAAACTGCAAAATACATATGCATACAAATATGATTATATTCAAGTCTCTGGAATACTCATGTCTCCAAATCTGTAACGTTGACGACGCCAAAGTCATTGATCGGATCTGCACTTATTCAAAGCTAATTTTTCAACCTCAAGTAAACACCGTACTAAGACGGGAAATAAAAAACACTCTGCATAAAGACGGGAAATCAAAACAAACAGAGCCGTGCAGAGACGACAAAATCACAAAAACAAAAGAAAGAAAACTGAAAATATGTGAAATCACTTATTCAATTAGGATAGAAGGAAAAATAACTCGGAGGGGTGAGTTTTGGGTCAAGAAGAAGAAGAAAGGAGTGACGACTAGGGTTTGAGAAGGAGAGAAGAGAGAGAAAGAGAATAGATGTGTTCTTCAATCTATCATTAGTTTTGTTTCATGAAAAAAAGGATGTTAAACATCGTATAAACGAAGATTATGTATTTACTGTTTTAGGTTAACAACCATGCTATTCACAACGACAATAATTATCAAGAATTTATCAAGAATGAAAACAAGCCAATTAAAAAGAAGCTTTGAGCGGATATCACAGGAGATGGGGGTGAAAAATATAGAAATCCTGAAAAAGTGGATGAGTGGCATACATGTCACATGTGTCGTGAAACAGTTAGTTATTTTCGCTAGTATTTTTCTTAGGTTAACATGAGATATCTGCTCTAATTTCATTGTATAGGTGGTCTTGTCTCAATGGGATAGTCTTCATACTCCACTCATATGGCAATAATTTGCCACTAAATTTGAAAGCTAGGGGGTTGATTGATTTGACTACCTTTAAATTTTAGAGTCATCTGTCAACATGCGCTTTCTTTTTTCTTCTTTTTTTATCCTACTCAAACATGTGGTTTATCATTACTATTCCTAATATACTTCGTGGCAAAATGTGAAGTAACATCTTATCCCACTCAATTGCTTAAAATTGTGTGGCATTGGATATCTACCACCACCCAATTTATCTTAATTTTGCCAAGAACAACCTAAATGGGTTGTTATTGTGAGCTGAATTGGGTGAAAAATTCCACTTAATATGTGATATGGCAATATATTAATCTAAAACCATTTATGTGATTTTCTTCTTCTAAAAAATCACCAGTTTTAGCTAGGATTCGTCATTTTCAAAATGTAGTCATGGAATATGCAATACATCCCTCGCTGTTCTCTTTTTCTTTTGAGAAAGTTTGAGGTTGCTGTTATTTTATGAGTAATGCTGAGTGCTAACTAGTTTGGGCACTAGTTTTGCATTAAAAACAATATTTTCTACACTTCTAAGCATTTGATTACACAAATTTCAAGAAATTTTGACTACTCTAGTTTCTTTAACTAGTATTTCAGGACATTAATTAACATTTTTTTTATTTTATTTGTCTTCTTTCATTTATTCAATACAAATTATAGTGAAAATAAGATACAAATAGGGCTTTTGTAGTCGTAATAGTAGATAAAAGAATTAAATATGTTTTTACTCCCTATAAAATTGAGATCTTCTAAATTTAGTCATTACTTAATTTTAATAGTGTTTTTAGTCCCTATAAAATAAATTTGCACTCAGTTTTAGTCCATACTAAATCTAAATTTGCACTCAGTTTTAGTCCATACTAAATCTAAATTTGTTTAAATATGCTTAAACTTTTGAGATTTTGAACAATTTTTTGCAGAAGTGTTAAGAACGTTACTGAAAGTTCATATGCAGAAAATTATCTGAAAATTTTATTTCTACATTAAGATTTTTGTTAATTTTATCTTGAACTTTTGTGTTTTAAAAAAATTTATATTTAATTCATTTTATGTTAAAAAATTCTAAATTTTAGTAAACGAACCTTTTGTAATGTTCTAAACTTGCCTCAAAAAAATTGTTCAAAAATTTAAGAGTTAAAAATTAGAGAAACTTTGTTTTAGTAGGGATTAAAACTACATGTAAACTATTTTTATAGGGACTAAAAAAGCTATTAAAATTAAGTAAGGACTAAACTTAGAAGTTTCAAATTTTATAGGGATCAAAAACATATTTAACCCTAGATAAAATAGTGAATTTGTATAATAGTGTAAAGATAAATGATAAAAATAAATATTTTGAAAGATAGATGATCAAAATGAATTTAAATAAAAAAAAAGTTAAATGATGAAAAACATCGGTTGACCTTATTGTTCTTACCCTAAAAATATATGTTTAACCTAAATAATCCTACTATTATTTTATTAAGGATTAAATATATTTTTAGTCCTTACAAAATTACAAGCCTTTAAGTTTAGTCTCTACAAAAAATATATTCACTTTTAGTCACTATTTGCATTTATAAGGACGGTTTTGGAGTGTCCATTTTTTTGTAAAAAAAATAAATCAAAATAGGGATTATTCTTACAATCTACGTTATTATGGAGGACTAAAATTACCATTAAAATTTTATAGGGACTAAACCTGAAAACTTGTGATGTAATTGGAACTAAAGTCGTATTTAACCTTTTTATTAATATATCAATCTATCTCTCTTGAAATATCAAAATCTATTAATCGACACAAACGGGATTTTCCTTCAAAATGCAAATACAATCATCTATCATCAATTGCATTACAAGACAAATATTTGGCATTGGTCAAATCACATTCACAAATATTCTTTTTACTCGGATAATGTTTATGCAACATTGTGAGGAAAGTTTTATCTTCTTCACCTTTACTTGTGGCTTAAGAACAATGTAAGAAACTATTCATTCAGATTGACACCAAATATAGAGATAAGAAAGTAGTGTCAATAACAACCCCAATGCTTCTATTAACTCACATTTCGCTTTCTTTATCCTTTTCATATGTGCTTTGCATATATGCTCCCTTCAAATTCATTTTCATTCCCTTGTATGTTAGGCACATACATGTTAGTCCAATTCTACACAAACATCTAGAAGATTATTAGCTATTTTTCTCTCATTTGCTTCAGCACCATTTCATGCAGAGGGGCAAAGCAAAATAAGTCCAATCTCTCCAATCATATTTTAGTTACATTTGGTACTCTCTTTTCCTCCACCGCTCCAATTATTTACTGTTTGATACATGTCTTTACAATTTTCAATTTTTACTTGTTTCTGGTGGTAGAAATGACATTTGGTTATGAACTTTATGTTAATTGTGATACAAAAAAAGTGAAAGTTAACTAGAGAAAATGCATTTTGGGTGACACTGAAAATATTATTTTGAACTTGTTTTAGAATTTTCAAAAATATTTAATCTATTTTTAAAATATATTTTCAAAAATATTTCTACTGTCTTCTCTAATGTTTATTTGACGACAAATGTTAACACATGACCTTAAAGCATTTGTTAATAAACTAAATATATAAAAATTGTATTTTTTTATAATAGAAATATTGTATTAAATTTATTTTTTTCAAATATAAAATCTTAACTTTTTGATTCCTTAACAAATTGTCTTAAGATTTTGTTAGCAAAATCCTTATTTTATTAGTGGAAATGAGAAAGGAAATACCAACAGTAAATGGGCCTTCCGTCCTCCATTTTCCAACATTTTGATTAACTAATTAGAACTTTACTACTTTTTACACCCCTATAAGAACACATTTTTTATCCGATTGCTTTTGATAGTAAATTAACGTTTCTTATTCTAAAGTAGGCCTCCAATCCAACTTACATGTAGCTCCAAGGGCCCAAAAAAATACATAGCAATTTCCATAACCAAAATTATTTGGTTCTATTTATGTTTGAGATGATTGATTATTTTTTCTTCTGCAAATGGAAAGCAGGGTGAAGAAGACCAAAGAGAGTAATGGCTGGGGCATTCAAAAAGTGCATGATGCTGTGTTGCACGAGCAAGATTGTCTCGGTATGTTGTTTATTGAATTGAATTGAGTTTTGATCACTTTTATTTTAGTCAAAAAATGAATTACCTCTTTTTTATGCTAAGAAGGGGCAAAAGAAATGGCTCAACGTAGGAGGAGGAACATTATCTAATTTATCTCAATAAAACATATAATATATATGACATACATTTTCGTTTTTCATAAGAACCTAAATTTTTAATTGACAAATGTTATAAAATCAATAATTGATCATCATAATCCACATTGGTTCATTTCTTTTAGGTTTTTAAGTCGGTTATGAAATTGTTCAAACAGCACATGTGTTATGTTTATTTATGCACCAAAGTACCCATTATCGGTAACACATTGAATTGAATTCATAATACAGAGTCCTACGAGGCACATGCCTTACCAAGAGTAGGTATACTCTGTCCTATTGCTTTCTGTGTTCCCTTATCTTCAAATTGTTAATCTCAACAAGTCAACTTTCCCACCATCTTCCCATTACATAGGAAATAATGTACTCCCTCCACTCTATTATTATTATTATTATTATTATTATTTATTTTTTTAATATAGTTTATGGCTCATGATTTTTTAGTATAATAATTGAAAAATTATTTAATTGGTGTATATTTATATTAAAATAATTTTATGTGTATTAATAGTGTAAAATAGATTTGCACATACTTTTACTGGTTTCAATGGTAGCCTTATATTGGGAGATGTCTTTTGTTGATTCGTCGAATGTTGTCCCTGGCATATAGGGTGCATGGGATCACTTTTGGGTGTTCTATATATATACTGTGTTATTTGTTATTGTTCCTCTCAATTTTGTTGAGGTATATATCCAAATGTAAATACTTCAAAGTCAATTTATTATTTACCAAAATAAATAATCATTCTTCTATCCAAAAAAAATATGCCCCTGATTCCTTACCACGACTTTTTGTTTTTATAATTTTGGGCCACCACCGTCTTTTATTTGGGTGACTCTGTCACAGTAAACTACACCAAGTCCCACCCCCACCAGATTCCACTTTGTTTTTCTAGTTAGTTACTACTGTGTATTTTTTAATTTAATTAATGATACAAACCTCCAAAAACGCAGGTGTTTAAGAAACTTATATTATTTTTCTTTCAAAAAAACCTATATTATTTTGTCAAAAACACCTCTATGGTTAAAAACGCAAATTTTAAGAATATATAATTATTTTTCTAGTAATTATATATTCTTTTAAACAATTTAATTAATGTTTAGCAGAAAAATTATTTCAAATCAAACTTTCGACCGCATATATATAAATATATTTATGTGAGATGTTATTATCTAATATATTTTAACAAATTATTTATCATTCTCTTGACCAATTATTTATCACTTTTGACCATAAATTTTTGACTATCTTAGTTAGAGTACACATTATTTTTATTTTAGTTGGTAATTTTTTTTGTAGTGATTTTAGCAGGTAATTAATATAAAGGTAATATTACCTTATAAGGTATAAAGCTATAAAAAAAAGTATCAATAAATGTATTTCTGAAAATAAGAATAATTCTATTGTATTATGATAATTACCTGCCCTTTTTTTGACTCAATCAATAATCAATATTTTACTACCATGGAAAAAGAGAAACCTCTTTTGAATAAAATGAAGGTTCCTGAGTCTCACGTCGTAATCCAAGACTTGACCCCAAATATATAAAAAGATTAAATAATTAACCTAAAGTGGAAGTTTCGAAAACTGAAATTATTTTTTTCAAAAAAGAACTAACTTAATTTTATTTTCTTTTGGGCCAATTTCAATTTTTTTTAAATGATAATTATTAATATGTTAATTTTTTGAGGAAATTGTTAATATGTTACTCCCTCTGTACCGCAATAGACGACCGAGTTGAAAATGTGTAATTTTGACCTAACTTACTTTGACTATATTTTTCTACTAATATACAAAGATAAATAATATCATATAAGCTGTCGTTAGATTTGTCTCGATGAATATTTTCAAAATATCAAATTTTCATAATTTTTTTAAATATATTATTCAAGATATTTAAACTCAAAATTATGCATGACATGCGCAATAAGGTCAATTGTGTCAAGTATTAAGAGACGGGGGGAGTAATTGTTATGTTTTCTGAACAAAATAAACTTAACTAATGTAATTAATCAATAATTGTTCAATACGAGTAGGTGTCACTCTCACTAAGGTATGAACAACCATGTTCATTTGTCGTTAAATAAACTTCACCTCAAAAGTTAAAATATAAAACTAACTCATAAATAATATGAGAAAACAATAATTGAAAATTCAGAAGTTTCATAATGATTTGTCTTTAGAGATGCCACCTGCATCCGGAAATCCAATTCAAAAGTCATAACTTTCATGTTAATTGTTATGTTAGTTTTTACTTCTTGCGATTACTCGAATCCTAGATTTTCAATTATTTCTTTTAAATCAAATTAGTTGAGCCACTAAACCAATTTCAAATCATTTGGCGTTTATTTTTTAAACCAGATATGTTATCTACATAATTATAGAGCTTAATCATTTCAGCCGATAAACGAAACAAAATTATCAACCATCTCTATTGGATGATCATGATAAATAAAAATAATAATTTATATTTATCATTAAGAAAATGTCATTTTAACTTCATGTGTCTGAGGTTCGAATATCGATCATTGTATATATTATGCAATGTCTATGTTAACTAAGTTATTTATTTTGCTTTAAGCACAAATTAAAATTTTAAAAAGTTTTCGTGAGTATAACTCAGTTGACAGAGACATACATTATTATATGCAGGAGCTATGGTTCGAATTTCAGACACCGTAGTTATTCACGTTGCAAAAGATGAATTCTAACTTTTAGGCTAATTGACTCAAAAAAAATATAAAAAAATATAAAACTTTAGTAAGAAAAAAATATAAAATTCTTCTTTTACAAACCGTGATAAGTGGCATAGCAAACGCGAGTCGTGTTCCTCTTTGTCCTCTCTCTCTATAGCTACCGCGTCAAAACTCATATATATATATTTGTCTCTTAATTTTACACACCCAAATCTCACCAGTATCACACAAGAGAAAAACACACACCAAAAAACAAGGTTCGTCTAAATAATGCAATTCTTTTCTAATTCCAATACCAGATTCAAATCAAATCATGCTAGTTTATGATCATCTACAATTCACGTCACAAATCACAAATATATTACTAATTTATATCGATTGATTCATCTTCACTCTTTTTCTGTCTTTGTTTCATTATTCATCAATTTTCATATATGTCGTTAAATTCAACACATGCATAATAATGATCAATTGTTCAACAAATTATTTGATCGCTTAGTTTTCCGTCAATTTTTATTTTTTTTTGATCCGTTCATTTATGTTACAGTATCACATGATTTCGGTGTTAATTTATATCAACTGAATCATTTGTTTTTGTATTTGTTTTTTTGTATGAAATCAGAAAGAAGACATGGCTGGAGAAACATTTGAGGATTCCATCGCAACTCTGACCAGACTTCTCAAGTAAGAAAAACTCTCTCTCTCTCTCTCTCTCTCTCTCTCTCTCTCTCTCTCTCTCTCTCTTGTTTTTCGGTTTCGTAATGAACACAAAAGACAAACACCACTGTCTTTTAGCGTCAATTTTCATTTGATAACGCGGAGGTGGTGGTTTCTGTTATTGTTATTGTCGTGTGGGTCCCACACAAACCGTGTAATGTAACGTTTTCCGTTTCGTTATTACTATATTATTTTCAGGGAGAAAGCTGAGCTTGGTGACATCGCTGCCGTGAAGATCAAGGAGCTGACGGCGGAGTTAGAGGCCAACGGTTCAAAGCCGTTTAACCCGGATGAGAGGATCCGATCCGGGTTTGTTAGTTTCAAGACTGAGAAATACGTGTACGTCTTTGATTTTACTGTGCGTGTTTAGGATCGGATCATTTTTGCTTTATTTGGTTTCGTACTTACGGAATTAGGAAGATTCATATTCATAAGTAACTATTCAAATTGGATAAAATTCCTTCAAATATGTTTCGTGTGTAGAAAAGAGAGATAAAATGGGAAGGAAAAATTGATAGAGAAAATGAAATGCAATTTTATTTTATTTTATTTTGTCAAAAAAACTAGTAATTTAATTTGTTAAAATTAACAGTTGACCTACTAATAATTCATGAATACAAAATGATATCAAAATAAAATTTTAATTAATATTTTTTATTTGTAGACAAAATGTTAATATCTGACATTCACACACAATTCTGATGTTTCAAATTTACAAGAGACATTTGAGTCAACAAATGTTGATGTATCTAGTTAAATTTTTTAACAATATACATTCGTTTTTGTTGACTCAAATGTTTCTTATAAATCGATCAGAGGAAAAAATATTTAAGACTTATATTTATAAAACAATATTTCTTTCTATAGTTTTTAACAATATTTTTCAATATATTTGTTAGCATAAAAAAAATAGTCATAGATTAAAACGACAGTTTATTATGAGTTTTAATAGTTTGACCCAACTATGCCGTAAGTTGAAGGGAAAAGTTAATTTTTATTTTATTTTATTTAAAATTTTTTTTGCTTAACTTGGTATGTGAAAGTACATTTTACTGAGATATTGGTGGGTGCTGTACGTCCTCTTTTCAGGAAGAATCCTGAGCTGTACGGTGAACTTGCCAAAGGCCAGAGCCCAAAGGTCAGCTATTCTATTACTAGTAGTCTAGTGTACTCTACTCTTTCATTTCACACTAATTACGTCTTCTCTTAATTCCTAATTAGTTTTAATTTTTTATTCTTAAATATCTTTTTGTCTCACTAACAGCATCATTATAGTGGTCTAATACTTTATATTTTATGATGAATGCATTGGGACCTTTGATATATAATATTCCTATAACAATAAAAAAAATAAAAATCATCTACTATTATTAGTATACGAAAAGAACCATTGACTTAAAATTATCATGATCATAGTATAAAGTCGTTCCCACATTCTGGATTAGTACTATTCTGTCACTAATGATTATGGTGCACATGCAGTTTATGGTGTTTGCTTGCTCAGATTCTAGAGTATGCCCTTCCCACATTTTGGATTTCCAACCGGGTGAAGCCTTTGTGGTCCGTAACATCGCCAACATGGTTCCACCATATGACAAGGTTTACTTTCTTTTCTAGAATATGACCTTATTGCATTGAGAAAAAGTACTAACTATAAAAGTGTAATATATTTACACGTAAAATATTATATGAAGCATCAATTAGATTTTAATCTTATGAAATTCTGTATACTTAATCTATTTGACAATTATGTTAAATTTATTGAATTCACATGGTGTAGAAAGAATCCCCACCTACATGTTTGAAGTCACTTCAACTTATTTTATTCTCAGCAATATCATGTGTCATCTTCATGTTACACATTTAAAGTTTTCATATTTATTCAAACCAAAATCATTTTTTCTTTGTATTTTGGCAATTTAAATTTGTATTCTTTAAGCTACAATTCCTTCAAACTCAAAGTTATATCTTCATTTTGGACTACCTGTTTTGGTGTTTCAATTCAGACACAAAAGTCTGACTGGCCTTTTTGTTTTGGCAGACCAAGTATTCAGGAGCAGGGGCAGCCATTGAATATGCGGTCTTACATTTAAAGGTATCAATTTATTGTTTGTTTCTACCTCTCTTTCTTTCTTCACCATATACTTTATCTTATATTATTATTATATGGTGGGTCTCTTGGAGCAGTGGAAGTTTGGTAGAGGAGACACCATTTGACATTGTTAAGTATTAGATTGCATTATTTGTTGGGATCCACACGCATCTCAATTTTCATATCTTATCGTATATTACGGGCATTGTGCATATCAAAATGATAAGCGTTACTTATAAGTTGAGTAAAATAACATATAATATTTTAGTTTTTGAAATCGTAGGGGGTTTAAATTGAGAAATGTCAGTTAATTTAGTTTTTCCTTTTCAAATTTTGCACCACAACATTTAATGTAGTATACGTTTATTTTGATGCAACAAAATACTATTTAAATCAATATGTGTATCTTTTTATAGGTTTTGTGGATCTTTGTGAAATTATCTGTATTTATGAACTAATTTTCTACTTCTTAAGTTTATATGGACTAAATTTCTTCATCCTAGCAATTTCGCGGACAAAAATGCTTATTTACTTTTCTCGTGTTTGATTAGGTAACACTAGAAAATGAGTTTATTAGTATAGGACATTTCACACTCTATAAGTCCATTTTTTAAAGGTTAAGTTAGACTCAACTTAAATTATACCATGGTACCGAAATCCGTCAAAAGTTCATTAAGACACACACTTTCAAATCACTCACTAGCCGATTACTCAATGCACATTTTAAATGTCAAGTCCTAAGCATGATCGATGATAAAAGCTTTATATTTTAGTAGATAAGATCTAAAAATGTGTTTATGTAAATAAGTAGTTGACAATCCGTTCACTTTATAATGATCGACTTAGACTCAATCTAAATTCTAATAGTAACACCTCATTTAAAATTTATTGACCAATTTACAGCCTTAAGAATTTGAAGAAATTGAAAAGATAATTTGTGTTAGTATTGATGAACAAAATGTCTTTCTCTAAAACTCCAATAGCATTTTACTTTTTTGTTTTTGGATTCTAAACATTATGCCATACAGGTGGAGAATATTGTAGTTATTGGACACAGCTGCTGTGGAGGCATAAAGGGGCTCATGTCTATCCCAGATGATGGGACCACCGCAAGGTAGGTTTTATTTATTATTATATTCCTTGGAATATCTCTTATAAAGAAGGAATAAACTATTTTTCCGAAAGGATATGATAACTCAAATTACATTACATGTGATTAAACGTTAATTAATTTTAAATATTATGATAGCTTTTCATAACTTCCAAGTATGTTGCTGATTCACAGATCACCCTTTCATCTTATAGTTGAAATGTTTAGTATACTTATCATTCACATGCCAGCATTAATATAATTAATAATTTAATTGTGAATATAAAGCAATAAAATAACATGATCTATCACCGTTGGTTAATCAAAAGGAATAACCTCTTGGAAAAATTTCTTTGGGAATATACCAAGAACAAATTATAGAAAAAAAGTGAATAATTGAATTTATTATTTTATTACTGCTCTTCTGCCTTTTCATGTTAAACGACAACGTATCATCCCTCACGGGAAAGGGGAGGAAAATATAATGTATAGATTTGATTCTTTTTTTTATTAAGGATTTTTAAATATAATCCCAAAGTCCTCACTCACTATAGTATTATTATTACATAATTTTCATGAACTGAGTATGTTGGTATCACTTAAGAATCACAATTATTTAGCGTGGTTTTGCAGAAACTACACTTTTTGTAAAAGTTATAAACGGTTACTTTTGCAAAATTATGGTATATCACCGTGATTCCAACACTACTGTTGTGATACCAAACATAGGCTTAAACTTTTGTAACGTAAGAAAAATGACTCACAATTTTTGGAAGAAAAAAAACTAATAATAGTTTCCTTCTTCTGTCATCTTCCAGTGATTTCATCGAGCAATGGGTCCAAATATGTAATCCAGCAAGGTCCAAGGTTAAATTAGAAACAAGTAGCTTAAGCTTTGCAGAGCAGTGCACAAATTGTGAAAAGGTAAGCAATTTTACAATCCAATCCAACCCTATTTAACTTATTTATTTTATAATTTACTTTGCATAATTGATGCATACAAAAAATCTTAAATTTGTTGGCATTAACTATAGTGTTTACAAATTGTAATTTAATATTTTACTTCCTAATTCAAATGCAGGAAGCTGTGAATGTATCGCTTGGGAACTTATTGACTTATCCATTTGTGAGAGATGGTGTTGTGAAGAAAACCCTTGCTTTGAAAGGAGCACATTACAATTTTGTGAATGGCACTTTTGAGCTGTGGGATTTGAATTTCAACCTTTTGCCCTCTGTATCCATTTAAGGTCTCTCCAACACCAAAGTGAACTTGCAGTATATATCATGAACATTAGTCCTTTGGAAGAGTATTTTGTCGGTTCTAATTGGTAAACCATCGAGAAAGAAACATACATTAAGCAATAATAATGTATTGTGAACAAATAACAATAACTCAAGTATTTTTGTTTTCTATCAACATCTTAATTTTCTCTGTTTATGTATAGTATTTTTTTTTATTTAAATTTCATTTTAAGGATATGTGGGTTGTACTTATATAGTTATATGATCTCATGCTAGCATATAGACCTTTAAGTTGGAGTGTCTCAAGTGTGAGTAAATAATCTCACATATGAAATTCAACATGTCAGGTAACACATAAGTGTTATGATTTGTAAGCATGTAATCTTAAGTTTTTGTATGAAGATGTTTTGTTTAAACCATTTGTTTGAGTTCCTTGAGAATTTCAAGAGCTAGTTGACAATGAGTTTAAACCAGTGACTTGAATTTGGATAGAAAGCAAGATTCCTTTCCTACTATGAAAGGAAATGATGTCAACTCCCATTTGTTAGAACAATTTTCATCGAGTCTTTGCATATATTCTTTTATTTTATTTTATTATAACTTTTTAAAAAACAATATTTAAGATAAAAGTTCAACACTTAGCCAAAACATTTGATCGTCAACAACACAAGAATGGTAAGAAAGATGAAAAACATCAAGAAGCCATAAAAGTTCAACAAATAAAGGTTGACAACAACGATGAATCAAATGTGTCATTGACGTGAGAACAAGGTTCGGAAAGATACTCTTAAACTCGAAAAAGATTTAAACTTTTTAGGATTTAAGATTGACATCTATGTCTTTAATTTCTTTATGATCTCCGTCAATTTTCCATTTTATTTCTTTTTCCCTTCATTTTTTTTACTTTCTTTAGTTCAGTTTATATTTCAATTCAATTTTTAATATACTTTAAACTTCATTTAATTCTTAAATATACTTTTAACTTATAAAAATTATTTAGATTGTATAAATAAACATTGTAATGTTTTTTACACATGTATCCACCATCGTAAAAATTATTTGAATTATATGATGTAATTTGATTGGATATATTTGTAAAAGACTTTTACACCATCAATGAATAAAAATTAATTTAAATAAAAAAGATATACTATAAAAAATGAAAAGAGTAAGTAAAAAAGATCATATTAAATGACCATGGATGAAAATTTGATAACAACATAATCATAACCATGGATGAAAATTCAAAAAGATCATATTAGTTATAACAGTCATTATAATATAATTTAGGTGTTATCTTGAAGAATTAATTTTTTCTAAAAACTCGATATCTGGACATTCTGAGCTTTCATAAAGAGGGTATGAATCATCAAACACCCACTTACCATAAAATAAATCACAACCTCTATTTGCAATTGCATTCTTGTGAAAACTATCACTCCCATGTATTTGAATGAAAAGAGACAAAAGCAATACACCAAATATGGTAAAAGTCCCCATAAGATTGAAAAATGAAAACATTCAAAGGTTGGCAGAAATGGTTGATATATTCAGCAACAATATAAATAATGATATAAATGGTTTTAATTAAGGGGAGAATGCAAGTTAGGATCACGAAAGAGAGAAGTAAAAGGATGGAAAGAGGGAGATTGCACTTGAAATGAAATGGGATAATATAAAACATAAGAGTCACAAATAAGCGTCCTACATATGGACTATGGTGGTTATACATAATGAAGTTAATTAATAGTTTGAGTGGGTCCTAAGACTAAGAGGGCTATATTGAATGGTTAGAAAATGAATAGGGGTTGCTAAAAACAAAGAAAATGAATAGGGGAAGGAAAAAATATGTCAAATTAACTTTTATAATATAGATGATGAATGGGAGTAATTGTGTTGAATGAAGACGTAACTATGTTGATGAGTTATTTTTTTATTTTTTTATTTATAGAATATGTTGTTGAGTTTTATTTTGAGGGGAGAATATGTTGATGAGTTATCAGGTGATATTGAAGTTGAAGAAAATAATTTGTCATGGGAGTTAGAAAAGCTTTGAGGTGAGGGATATTACTACTCTAATAAGTTGAACGGTGAATGTATGAGTTGTGTTTATTTGCTTTTGAGTAAGTAAAAAACTCTCGTGAGAGTTCAAAAAATATTTGATAATTTGTTGATTTGTGAATGAAGAGTGTGTGTCGAAAGAGATAGATCTATACATATTCTTAGTTAATATATTTGAGACCTTAAAATTTATGCTAAGTAAGTATGATTTATTTAGTTAATGATTAATTGATTTAGTTTAATAGCGAGAGTTGGATGTAGTGAAAGGAATTAAACTCTCATAATATGTAATCAATGTTTGAATTTCGATCGAGAGATGTTCATATTTAATGTTTGACAGTGCTTCGAATAAAATTATCTCCATTGAATAAAAGGAAAAGAATACACTAAGGCATAACACAAAAATAGACTCCCTTAGATCAAAATCAAAAAGTAAACTAATATCAACGTAATGATGTTTAAAATGGGCAAAGAAAAAGTCATATTTTGTCTTCTTTGAGTAAGAAAGAACCTCATCACAAACATTCTTTCACGCGGAATTGTCCAACCTTGGAGGAGGATAAGAGAGAACACATCATTAAGAAGAGTCACTTTCAACAATAACATGAGTTGACTTCCATTTAAATTTCCAAAAAAATGTGCCATAATTCAGTAGTGAGGACATTACTCGTACCAAACTTAGAGAAGGAATGTTACATATATGATGGAGGAAGAGATGATGTGTATTTTTCTGTCAAAAACAAAAATTAAGATAAAAAAACAATATCACATTACTAAGTAAAAGAGTCAGATGAAATAAATGCAGATCATATAAGTATGTTATCTCAAATTTATGAAGTGTGTCTTTGTTTACCATGTCACATTTGTTTTATTAAAACTTGATGTTCAAGACTAAAAATATTAATGATTTTTTTTTTTGAATGAAAGGTTTATGTGAGAAAATTTCCAAAAATTTGGTCCTATTCATAAGAGAATATTACAACTTTTAAGGTATAGTTATTGCTTAAAAGACTTTTTTACCCTTTATTTAATGTTTGTCTTTTTAATATTGGTGAGTTAATTTAATGCTTCACAATTTTTTATGAGGGTGTATTTGTAAAAATATTCAAAAAGCTACCATAATTAACGAGTGTATTGGTTTTGATGTTTTTTTTTATTTTTCTTCTTATACTAAGATCCGGAGGGAGCACCATAAAAGCACTATTCACTGTGTTGTCCTAATCAATCAACTTCAATAGCAGATCAACTCAAACAATTGGAGAGGAAATTGACTCAGTGGAGATGGGGACAGGTAGACAATCACATCAAAATTTATGGGAAAGCACTAATTCAGAACACCTATGAGATGACTCAAGGTAAAAACTCTTCATTTCACTATTTGGTGAAGAAATGAGTCGTTTTCTTGTTTAACTTCTTTTGAAATGGGTCAGGTTTCATTTCACTATATGGTGAAGAAATGAGTCGTTTTCTTGTTTAGCTTTTTCTGAAATGAGTCAAGGTAAAAACTAAGAAATTGGTCGTTTTCTTGTTTAGTTTATTCAGAAATGGGTCAAGATAAAAAACTCATCATTTCACTATTTGGTGAAGAAATGAGTCGTTTTCTTGTTTAGCTTCTTCTGAAACGAGTCAAGGTAAAAACTAAGAAATGAGTCGTTTTCTCGTTTAGCTTCTTTTGAAATGGGTCAAGGTAAAAAACTCTTCATTTCACTATTTGGTGAAGAAATGAGTCGTTTTCTCGTCTAAATTCTTCTGAAATGGTCATTTTAAGTTTTATAGTTTGGGTGGAATGAGTCTTTAACTCTGTCTCTTAAGTGAAATGGAGAGTTTTAGAGAGATAATATTTTCCTAATTTTTGAATTAAATTTTGACTCAATAATTTTTTCTCTTGTCAAAAAAAAAAAAAAACTCAATAATTTTTTCTAACAGCAAAAACCGCTAATATTACGGCGGTAAACATATACTAACCTTTGGGAAGAATTTACAATTTACTCAAAAGTTAAAGAAACGTAACTTCATCAGTTTCATCCACTACACTCTCGCTCGCTCTCATACCCGAATTTCACTTTCAGGTAAAAAAATTCAATTCCTTTCCCCTTTTCATCACTCTCAACTCTCATGTTTACGATTCTAATGTTAAAAAATTAATTCAAAATTTTGCTGATTCAAGTTCCAATCTTAGGGTTTTAATTTTCTTTCTGTGAATTGCATTTAGAATATATGAAGTGGGTTTGAATGAATTCGAAAATTGGTATGTATTTGGTTCTTATCGTTGTCTTTGTTCTGATTTGATATTTTAAATATTTTTTGCCTAGCTTTGAGTATTTGACCTAGAAATATCAAAAAGATCAAATTTTTCTTACCCCAATAAGCTGGGAGCTAGTTTGATTAATCTGGGCTAGTTTGGTTACATGTGTTTTAGTTCATATTCAAAATTTAGGTACAACTCATTAATTTGCAATTTAATTTTGAGCTGTATTCCGTAACACAGACACTTCTGGTCGAAGGCATGTCCCGATATTTGACATGTACACGTGTCAATGTCTGACACCGCACGACACTGACACATGTGATTACGTTGAGTTATACCATTGTCTCAAAATTTTATCAGCGTCAGTGTCCGTGTCGTGTCCGGTGCCCATGTCTTTGTTTGTGCTTCATAGCTTATAGCTTCTTTGTATGTGCTTCATAGCTTATAGCTTATAGTGTGCAATGGTCTAGTTTCTCTGTTGTCTTAGTGAAGTTTGTTTGTGTTTTCTGTGCTTTTGTAGGATTGTTAATATGGCGGATTCAAAACCAGCATTGAGGAAGCCGGTGTTTTGTAAGGTTGATCAGCTTCTTCCAGGGACTAGAGGACACACCATCATCGTGAAGGTTGTCAGTGTTAAGTTGGTAGATCAGAATGATCGTCCTGATGGACTTAAACTCCGCCATATGCGAATGGCTGAATGTTTGGTCGGTGATGAGACTGGGACGATCATATTCACTGCAAGACATGAACAGGGTATACTTATTACTTAAACTCTTTTACAAGTTTTCCTTACTGCGTCATGGTTTTGCACTGTCATCGTATTTTTAGATTCTTTGTTGAATTTTATTTTTGGGGCTGGAGTTCAAACATTCTTTTATTATTCTGCATGGGGTATTCATATTCCATGTGTTGTGTGTTCTATTTTTTTGGTTTCGTGGGCATCTTTCATGTTTGTTTTGATGTATATTACTTCTTGTATTTGTCATACATCAAGTGTTCTATTTTGTCAATTTTGTCGGCATCTGTAATTTGTGTAATGTGAACCAGAAGGCTACTCTCGTAATTTTGGTTGAATCATTGCAATGTATGTTTTAAATGTCGAGTGTACTGTATGCCTGTAAAGTGAAAATAAATACTTTCAATGTTCTGAATATCTATCTCATAGGTAACTAATCAAGGCAGCCAGTTTAGTTGCTGTACTTTTTTGCTTTTTTGACCAAAAAGGCTATATATGACGCATCCATTTGCATGTTCTAGCACTAAAATCAATCATATAAATTGTTGCTGCATCAAGTTTTTGTAGAAATCAAAGTAAGAAATATCATTTCTTAAATGTGTTTAACATATCTGAATCATTCTGGTCACTTAATTAAAATATCTCATTAGACCTTACCATCTAGTTTTCAAAAGTATAGAAATTTAGTAAGTTAATATTAACTACGTATTTTCAAATTTTGCTTCACATCCAATCTGAGCCTGTTGCAACCCAATGGTAAAAAGCCAACAGAGAAAGCAGTTTCTGAACAACCTGAATCTTTTGATTATCCTGTAAGGATCAAATCATATTCTAGAGTTTGTTGCTTCGCTAACTGACTGGCACTGCAATTGAAGCCAAAATCCTTGATTGTGAAATACGTTTAATTATATTATATTTATATTGATTAGAATATTCTTTTCCTGAATCATTGTTGGCATGTTTGGCCATGAGATATGCCTTGTTTGTTATCTTAGTTGATCTCAATGATTTTGGGAAAGAAGAACTCATTGATTTTGTAGTCTCGTTGTATGAAAACTTTGAAGTTTTTTAATTTACAATGTCTGAAATTGGAGGGAGGGTAAAGTAATTGAAAATTAATTCTTCATGTACTTGGTTGACATAGTTAGAGTTTGTGCGACCTGTTCAAATGGTCTGGTAGTTTGCGTAATAATTACTCTTATGGTTGCAGTGGCCATAATCTGGGATAACTTTTAGGCACTGATTTGTTAAATCCTTCTGAATACGTGATAGAATTTGGTTGAAGAGTTTTTGTTTTTAAAGAGAGATTGAAGAAAAAAGAACCCTCTTCTATACTAATGCTAATCAAATATTCAGATGCGAGATTTCCCCGACTGTATGATTTGAAATTTGAAAAGATCTTTATTCCACTTTGGCGTGCATTGCATTTCTGAGAAGTGTGGAGCCAAAGGAAATAAGCTATTGATAGATGTAAATTTTAAAAACAATGGAGACTCAAGAACAGAACAATGTAGAGAATATTGTGCAGATGCACAGTCAGAACCTCTCTTTTCCTCATGAGCAGCCTTTAATAAGTTTGGTTAGGTCCAACTCCACCCCAAAAGCCAGTTCAAGAGGTTAGTTTTACCTTAACCTTAATAAGGACTACTTTGACCGTATCTCTACTATCTAGTTGATAACGGATCTCAACATGCTCTCATGTATAGCATTGGGCATCTGGAGTGTGGACAACTGTGAGTCACCTAATAACAAATCTAAGAGATTGAGATATCATCTTAAAATTTCTAGCACGTTTAAGCAGATGCTAACCATTTTACCGTTCTTCTACCTCTCTTCTCTCTCGCACCTTTGTGGCTTTGTCCTCCATACATCCAGTTCACTTCAGAGAACATCTTAAATCTGTTCTTTTAATTATTCTTACTTTTCTTGTTCTTGTTTACCATTTTATACTTGTTACTATTTTCTTTTGCTATCACGCTCTCTAAAATTGCAGTCATGGTAAAATGTTGGGTTTATTTAAATTTAATTATCAAGGATTCCCAAGCATACAGATTCTCTGTAACTATAGAATTTTTTTTTTTTTGGTGAGGGAAGGTAGCTTTGAAAAGACAAATTACCTATCTATCTCGGACGAAATACGATCAGGAAGAGTCTTTTCGAAACACTCTTCTCTTTCATATATTTGCTTTTTTGAAATTTTCTTTTTGATTATGTTTTTATCAAGATGAGGATGTTACATTGGATGTGTGGTAAGACTAGACATGATAGGATTAGAATTGGCAACATTAGAGAGAGAATTGGGGTAGCACCTATAGTAGGCTTAGGTGGTTTGGGCATGTAGAGAGAAGACCTGTAGATTTTGTAGTAAGGAGAGTAGATCAGATGGAGGATAGTAAGATTACAAGAGGTAAAGGAAGACATAGAAAAATTATAAGTGAAACTATTAGGAACGATTTAGAGATTAATGAGTTGGATCCAAATATGGTTTATGATAGAACATTCTGGGGTAATTTGATCCATGTAGCCGACCCACCTTAGTGGGATAAGGTTTGGTTGTTGTTCTATGATGTTTTTGTCAGCCCCTTGGTGAAGCATTTTTTTTTTTTTTTTGGAATTTTAGTTCTTTATGCAATTTTGTATTGTATATATATCTTATCTTTCTCATTTGCCCGCTATAAGCCATTACACCATATTTATATGGCAGATTTTTGGCTTGCTGCCAGAATCCGCTATCAGCAATTCTATTTTTTTTTTGGAACAACCGCTATTAGCAACACTTATCTCTAGGTGACACAAGATATCAACATTGGCCAACCTCCTTCTGTTTCTCTCTCTCTCTCTCTCCACCTGACTCCTACAGGCCTACTTAATTACTTGTCTTACTAATATTTTGACCATGAATTCGTAGATTGTAATTAACCCTAGATAGTTAGTAATACATGTAAAGCTGTATTCAACATAGAAATATAAGAGTTTCATGTTTGTGGTAGATAACAGTCTTGGAATACTATTTTTATGTAGAATTTTCAAATTAAGTTGCTAAGTAAACAATTTTTTAAAGGAAAATGCTAACGAGTGCCAATGATAAGTTTTTATTTAAAATTACTTGTGTCCTAATTTCGTCTGTATGGCCATGAATGAGTTGAGTTTTCTTTCATGACATCCTATTTCCTTCGGTTCTAATTTTGCTTCTTTTCAGTGGATTTGATGACAGAAGGCTCCACTATCATTGTGCGTAATGCCAAAATTGACATGTTCAAAGGAACAATGAGACTTGGCGTGGACGTTTGGGGCCGTATTGAACTCACAGAACCAGCTGCCTTCACAGTCAAGGAAGATAATAACTTGTCCCTAATTGAGTATGAACTGGTGAATGCCGTTTAATGACTTGTTCGGAGCATTCTTAAATGTTCAATGAAGAATCAAAACAATCCAAGAAAGAAACCTACTTTTGCCTATGGGAAATATTAACATTCTGATTGCAATTCACCTTACTAGAAGTATAAATTTGTGTAGTCATTAGTACCACCAGCTACTGTTTATCTTTGCAAGCATCAAAGTCTATAGATCTTGTAGCTTTAACTACCAATGAGATGGTGAAAAAAAGGGAATTTGGATCCAGATTATACTTTTTGTTATGTCTATCTTTTTATATTTTAATTATGTTTATCTTTGTCTACCATGGATTATATGTATCACAATATTTTACATGGCAGGTGGATGTTTATAACTTGATTCAACCCTTTACTATCTGATAGCCTCTCAAAAGATTGCTAATGGAATTCTTATCCTAGATTGATTGCAGCATTATCAATTGATTGTGAATTATTTTAGCTGCAAATTTGTTGTTTAAATAAAGGCCGTAGCACACCATGGCAGAATGGCATGGTGGATTCAATTTGTGAAGGGAGGTCCACTATGGTGGTGCATAGGCTGCAACATCGTGTTTATAAAGAAGAGATCTGGCCTTCCATCATCCCCATATGATGATGCTTACTGCAAATGCAAAAGATAAGAAAAATCATTAGTAGTATAAGTGTTGTCAATGGGTGGAATATGGCAAAATGTCAAAAATAAGTCGTAAAAAACACGCCATTGCGCCGCAATGGCGCCACCATGGTTGGTATGCCTTCACAAATCGCCTGTAGCAGTTCTCAAAAAATCCTCTGGACATCCCTTCACAAATTGCATGTCAGCTATCCATTCTGGTCGTCATTTAACAACTCTGAAGAAAAGATAATCTAAGTTATATATTTTACTTGGCTGGTGTCTAAACTCTGATATTAAGGATTACATCATTTATTACACACATGGATATAAATTTTCAGAGATCTACCATAAATGTAGTTGTTACAGTCTGCCTGATGTTTGTTTTTATCACAGTTTATAAGTGTCATTTTCTGGAAAACATGTTCAAGATCATGTGCCATGTAATTATAAGTTGGTTTGAATACTTTCATTAACAATTGGAAAATCATGTGGCTGACCCCAACTCGTGATTAAACATGAGACATTCTTCAATATGACAACAAAAACTTGATGACAATTGACAGCACCTCAAAAAGGCTTGTCTTTGTGCTTGTGGTTCAAAGTTCAAACCATGCCCTACGCTAATCAAATCCATGTCCCTAAGTAAATGAGATCAAAGTAGAGTTCTTTAGCTAGTCCAGTAGTAAACTCCCAAAGATTATTTTTCTTTGCAATATATATATTCAAACAAATGGTTTTTATACACTATTTTCCATTATTGATTTTGCTTCAAAATGACCTTTCATTACGGCTGACCAATTGTTAAACAAAAAATACTAGACTAGTTTCTGTACAGTGGATATGATTAAAAAACAGTTATCATGTTAGACAAAGACAATGTACATGAAGCCCTATGAAACATTGGCATTGACACCTATACACCGACAATTATTTTTTTTAAAAGAAGTGATTAAACATAATATATAAGAAATTAGCATGTGATAAGTAATTATAATATTGTATATACAAGAAATTAGCATGTGATTAACATGATATTAAAGTTGAGGGGAATCTTGGAGATAGAGTTTTAGGTTCTAATACATACGTTTGAGGACAAAGACAAAACTCCTATAGTAGAGGAAATGTTGGCCTATCCATCTTCACCATACTTGCTACCACTAAATGGCTTAGTTGTACACAACAAAGGATGACAAACAAGTGGGTATGTGTGGTATAATAGTAGACCCTACTCATATATACCACCTTTGTCTTCGTATGATCAGTGGGAATCAAGCTCCATACGTTATCATATACTCTTTAAACTTGTGAAAGGACCACTCACATGGCCCATATTTATACATAATAGGAAAAGAGTAAATATTAAATTTGGTCCTTTAAATCGTAGATTGTATCAAAAGAATTCCTCGTATTATCAATATTTTAAAATGATCCTTAGTATTATAAGATGTTAATCAAGATCGTAACTTAGATCTATATTTGTTATCAAATACATCGTTAACATTATTCACTTAATTTTACATTCATTTTTGTATTACCTATTTAATATCATTTTAGTCTCTACAAACTTCTGAGATGGGACAAATTTGATTAAAGTTTTGTAATTTCCGAAATTATTTTGAAATATGATAATGTACACGATTAGATCAATACAATTCTATAATTTCTAGGACGAATTTGGATATTTAATATGAGAAAAAAAAAATGAGGGAGGAACAATTTTGTTGAAGAAGAATGGATAAGAAAACAAAAGGATGACGAATAATGTACATCATGATAGTCACATATTTAAATTGATAATGTTAGTAAAAAAAATGTTGTAACTTGTAAGGTATAGCGCCTGATCATAACTACCACATTAAAAATTGTACTTTATATAGTTGGTAATGGACAAATTAATACAGACAGTAGGATGCAGATAAATGAAACAGGACTAACTAAATGTGAACCCAAGATTAATTAATAGGGGTGGTAGCAGAACTCAGTTAGTTAGAGTCGATATACAATGCAAAAGCTTTACCAAATGTGGCAATTTTAAACCTTTCTTAACTAACAAGTTTGAAATCTTCTGTCGAATGCATGATATTATTGTTTCATTGTAAGTGATTAATTATATGAATTTAATCCTTCCAAAATAAAAAGTATTTAATTTATATATTTTGATAATGTAAAACTATTTTACACATACATGTAATTAAATCATTATGTAGTACACTATCTTCAATAAAGTCAAATCCTTAATAACACAACCATCTATCTGCTTTGCTTGTCAAAATAATCAATCTAAATTAAATATTATTCTTTCTAACCATACTTCATCACTGACAAGTAAACAAAGATGTAGGTGTGCATATCTTAATAAGCTGGGGCCTTCAGACATTTGTTTGTTCAAAGACCCAACTTTTATTACCTTCTAACCTGTCTTTATGCTTAGGACAAGCTATATTCAATTTAATTATTAAGTATTGATATTTATACTAATGTATAATGAACACACATTACTGTGTATTTTATTTCAATATCAACTATTGATTTTTCATCCTCTCAAAAAAAATACTATTGATGTTTCAACTCACTAATTTAACTTTTTGTAATGCAGTCATGTCTATATAGAGAAGTCAAATGTGATCAACTTTATCCACATGCATACTGTGCTTCTTATATTGGAATTGCACAATTTTTTGAATCATTCCATCAGAACTAAAGAGATGTCAATGTGAACGTGATCTTAATAGTTACCATATAATTAACCAGCATATATCTTAATTTATAATGACATACTAATTTAGTCTTTATGCATGTTTATTAAACTAAGGGAAAGAGACTACGGTAATTCATAGTTAGTCAAACTAATATTTAAACTCGGGTTCTTTCCGAACGATTTGACCTAAATACTAATAAAATCGAACATAAAACTTTTTGCTGTCCAATCTTATAAATACCATGTTCAATTAAAGCTTCTATTTGAAAATTATCATGAGAAATAACAAAGGAGGGTACTTGTGATAGAATAGAGTACATGATATTGAGTTTCACTTCATAGGGAAGTTTGATTTTGATATCTTACTAACTCCTGTTTCCACTACAAAGCTCATTTACAAGAGATTCAATGCTCCTTTATAACATCTAGCTTTAGGTTTCTTTTGATTAGGAAATAATGCATGTAATGAAAATGGATTCGTTCAATGTAATAATACAAAACACATGGTGAAGGATATATACAATGAAAAGAAAAATGAATACAAAATCATTTTTATCTGAATTAAATTAACAATCTTTGATCTATTAGGGATGAAAGAACATGATATTTTGCATAATGGCATTGTTTTAGACATAAAGAAAGCTATATCATACATCGAAAAACCCTATCTCTAATCAGTAATAAATCTTGCATGTCAGCTCAGTAGTAAGACTTAAGAGTTTGACCTTGTAACTTTAACAGAAAGAGTTCAAACCTTCTAAGAGACAATTATAAAATAGTCATTGTACACTGTCAGTTTAGTAAATAATATTTTTTTCTTCCTCAATATATTTTTTTGAAAATAGCAATAAATTTGAAGTTCATGACCACTTTATTATTTTTTGGGTAAACGCATGGGTATTGTCCAACTCAAAGTATTAACTAATCTATCCCGTTACAAACATCTATTTGAGGAGTTGATCTCTCTCAACGAATCTTCTATCGTACGCATTTGCATGAGATTGAATCTCTGATCACATCTTAAATGAGTTCCGTTGCAAAGAGAAGTTTGATTTTCATATTTTTCAAATATCTATTTAAAGGGTTGATTTATCTTAACAAACTATCTATTTTACACACTAGCCTTCATCTCTAATCATCTCTAGTCACATGCTTAAGAAGTCTGATTATTTGCCACTTTATTTCATTACTCACAAAGCATGTGATGACATATTAGTATAAATGTTGCAAAATATACATCTATAGATAATCTGTCCCAATCTCAATTTTAGCCATTTCAACATTTATCGCTTTCCTACTGTGAAATGTTGACTTGTTCAGTTAATTTTTTTCTTAATGTTCAACTAAAATTGAATAAAGTGTATGGTACTTACACTGTTGATAAAGAAGCCAAGATAGTAAACTTACAATCCCACTCTCTTAAAAAACAAAATATATAACTATAAAAGTGAGATACTCTGCAGAAGAATAATACATAAAAAGAAGACTACTGTTCTGAAGAAGACACAGGTCTTTCTAAAAAAATTATAAGATAACAACTTAATCTACATTATTTTCTAACCTAGAAAAGATCATGCATGTGGTGTCACATGCTTTAGAAACTCTAATATGAAATATGAGTAGCCACATGGACAATTTTTCATCATTGATGCAACTGGCCCTGTCTTTAATTGCTGACATTTTGATATTTTTCATTAACTATACAAGTTTGAATTTGACATCATTATTATTCTTCCCACTCATTGTCATTGACATTAACAACAGTTTGTTAAACTATAGTTAAAATATTGATATTCTTAGACATTCATTCATCACTAAATAAATGGCCAATCAGTTAGCATTGATCATTAGTGGATTAGTAGGATTCTGCTAATAAAATTATTTTATCAATTACTCTTTTACTATCTAATAATCAATCATAGCTTCAGGCTTAATCTGAGTTCGAACCCAACCATAAAAATGTATCAACGTTAAAACTTTTGAGGGAGAGTCTCCGATTGAGAACTTACATGGTCTGAGTTATTAATCTTTGCATTTGCACATAAAAGATATCCAAGTAAAAAAAAACATATATCAATTATAGCATGTTGGTTAGATCTTGCCAATCTAGTGAAGACTTTGGCATCAAATAAGTGTTCTCTTTATGCACAAGTAATAACTTCTGTGATTATTAGCTGATAACTAGCTAGCGTGCGTCTTGTTGAACACTTTGAATATTTTTACTAAATTTGTCATATGTTAAGACTTTAAGAGATCTAAACTTACTAATTTTAGCTATACATAAACACATTTCAGTCTCATGATTAATTTTCAAGCATGTCATGTGGTCCAATGTTAATTAATAGAACAAACCTTCACCTATAACTATGTCCTATAGTCATTTTACTATGTGAATCTCTAAAAAATAATGCACAATGAGATCAAGAGAAAGCTAGAATAAGGTTTTCTTTTGTTGGTAGGACTTTTCCATTTTCTAAATGGGAACACAGTGTCAGTGAGATAGAGAAATGTGAGCAACATGCAAGAGAATTAATCAGGTTAGGCATGTAGGGTACTGTGAGAAATAAATGCACTTCAACGCTCTTTTTGTTTTAATTATGAATGCATAGTACGGAAAATAGACCTTATATATGAATAGCAGGAAAATACAAAGATGATGGAATACATGAGAATCAATAACTCATAACTTCAGTACTAGTTTTATAGACAGTTCCAAGTTGTGTACTTGAAAGTTATGAATAGTAGGAAAATACAAAGATGATGAAATACATAGGACCGACATGGATACCGGCACATAGAGATCGGTAATAATTTGAGAAAACACATGTAATTTATCTGTAATCACAAATATTGCATCTTTGTCGCACAATCGGACATGTCTCTAATTTCAAGTATCTATGCTACATAGCTTGAGAGCAATCCTTTTGTTTGAAAGGGTGACACATACTGGTGCCTAATCACAAATTTAATATCCAAAATTGTAGAATCAATTTAGTCTTAGAAATTAACGAAATTTTAAAATAATCTTTCGATTTAAAAATGTAATTGCAAATTCAAATTGATTAATGTAATCGACGATTTTTCAGTTTAATAAATCATTTTAAAATTTTGTTAATTTTAAAGACTAAATTATCTAATATTTAAATTTTTAGGCTACATTGATGATTTACTTTGTTACATGCATACAAACTCCAATTCCATGTAAAGGTTATTTGACAGCAATACATTTAAAGATATAACTTTTGAAGAAGTGGAAAATAAACAAAAATCCAAGTATGGCAACTTTAATTCGTTACTTTTTATTTGACAAAAAGCCTTATTGCTGATCTAGCTCTTTTATGAATATGCTTTCACAAAAATACTATTAGCTAATGGAAGATGAGGCTTCTAGGGTGAAAACTAGGAGAAGAATAAATCATATAAGATGAAAAGGTAGATCCACTTTCTTTTGCCAACAGGTAAAATTGTACAAGAAATCAAAAACTAAAGATAGATATAGCCAAATATGCATTTGTGACAATTAAAAGTGACCTATTCACAATTAATGAGACAATTTTATAATACATTGTCTCTATATTTAGCACTGACACTTCTGATTAAAAATGTATCTAGCGTTCAAGGTGTCACATTGACACCACACTGACACATGTAATTACATTCAATTAATTCAGTTTTTAAAATTATTATTAAGATCGACGTATCAGTATCGTATTGTGTAAGGTATATGATTGTGATTGATAACTACCTATCAATCTTAATTCTTAAGATTCAAAATGGAAAAGGAACAGCGATAGGGTACTAGCACATACTACATCCATGTATAAGACATTAGTGATGGATTTCAAGTATATGAATAAATCACAAGACCATTTTTTTTTTTAGTCCAAGATGTTTATAGTTTGAACCAATTTAATGACAGAGCTTATCAGACATATATGTATGTACCTTCTTCTTTTTTTGACATATGTATGTACCTTCAAATTCAGCATCATGAGTATGACCATCATATCAGATGCATTTATTTTCATATCTATATCTGAAAATTTATTTAATTTTCCATGTGCAGCAGCACTACTATAAGAGATTGATGGCTTCCATAAGCAAGGTGTGATAGTGGTATTTTTGTAATCATGATGACATACATTAAAAAGGCATTGCCTCTTTCTAAAACAAGAATTAAATTGGTCTGAAAGTATGTATATATTTCTCTGTATTAATACATGCTAAAAAAAGAGATGGTGCAGTTATGTAACGATTTTTATTTAACTAAACATCATATTATAAACTCACCATTAATTAATCGAGTTTTGTAAGTTGTCTTGGTTAAATTATAAATTAACATGTGAAGGATCAACATCCTTCTGACAGAATTCATTTTCCTCAAAATTCCAAGAGAGACACATGACTTTAGTTGTGTTACACTAATGATGAAAATGTCAAAGACTGAAAATTTAAAGTTTGCATGACAAAGTTCTTATGATTTTGGTTTTATAAAAAAAGTGCTATGAAAAGAAGAGATTATGCTCTTAATTTCATTTTTTTAAAAAACAATCACATTAAAAGTCACTCATCTTCTACTAACATTCTTAATTCAAAAGAGATTCTTCCAACTGCAGAAGTAAAATGTGACAGAATTAAAGATTTAATTATTTTGTTTATGTATCAAAAATAAAAAGCAGGGAGAGGTATAAGACATGGAAAGTGAAAACACAATTTATAATACATGAGCATAGAGAATCTGTTCATGACCCTTACCTTTCTTTCAAGGGTTTTTGTTCTTTAATGTCCTATATATGTAGCTCGTTCTACCAACTGACAGAGGCAATTAATTCAACCCAACTAACAATTTCAAAATCTATAATTCCAAATTTGTATTATTTTTAATATGAGATGATAATTGTTACGAAAATTTTCATGGTGGTTGGGGTCGGAGTGGTTCTTCGTAGTGGCGAGAGGTAACGAAAATTTATGATGGTGTAGGTGTTAATGGAGGAAAGTCTTGTGAGAAGGGTTGGTAACGGGGCTGATACTTTTTTCTGGACGTATCCGTGGTTAGGAAGAGCTCATTTGTGTGTGCGATTTCAGCACCTATTTAACATGGCTGAAAATAAGTTGAGTACAGTAACGGATATGTGCGGTTTAGGGTGGGAGAATGGTGGGGTGGCTTGGCAGTGGTGCCGCCGGTTCTGGGTTTGGGAGGATGAATTGTTAGGGTAGTGTATGATATTATTGCATAATATTTCTTTGCAGTCTAATTCTACAGATAAGTTGTACTAGATTCTTGATCCTAGCGGCGGTTATTTAGTCAGAGGTGTGTATACTTTGCTCACTAGTCGGAAGAGTCATCGTTTGAATGCTACTTCAGATTTAATTTGGTGCAACCCGGTTCCTCTAAAGGTATTTATTTTGGCGTGGAGACTTTTTCGGAATAGGTTGCCGACAAAGGATAATTTGGTGACTCGTGGCATCATTTCTCATAACTCACAATTATGCATGACAAGTTGTGGAGCTTGAGAGAAGGCTCACCTTTCATGCCCCTCTCGCTTCCATTTGGAGTCTTGTTAGCTTGTGGGTTGGTGTTTCATCAACCGACTCAGATCAATTACAGGACTATTTTGTTCAATTTGTTCATTCCTCAAGTGGCTTTTTCAGCTCGTCATTCTTTTATGCAGCTGATTTGGCTTTGTTGTGTTTGTGAAATGTGGACCAAGTGAAACAATAGATTATTGAAGAACAAGGAAAACTTCGTTCACCAGCTGTTAGATAAAGTTAAATTACATTCTCTTTTGTGGTTCAAGACATCTAATGCAAATATTGGTTTAAACTTTTATATGTGCTGGTCGAGCCCTTTTGTTTGTCTGGGCATCGACTAAATTTTTTTTTGTTTCCTTTGGTTGAGACTGATTTGTTTGTAAATTTTGACGTCTTTGTTGGTTCACTTTATGCTTATATAAGGACTCTCCATTGGTGTTAATTTATTTCATTTTTGCTTATTCAAAAATAAAAATTGTTACGAAAGTTTTCACCAAAATATGTACGAATATGATCGATAAAAATTGATATTTGGCCAAAATATTTTACATATACTCGTAAAAAAGAATTTTATATTTTGAAAGTCAAATATCAATATAGTTCTTTTGGTGGTAAATATCAATATAGTTCAAATTTAACAAATGTTTTTCAATTTTTTTTTAAAGGAAATGGTTTAGCAACTTAAAAATCAGAAAGTTAATATAATTATAAATTTACATTATTTTATAAACATTCATAGTCCTCCCTCCTTATCATATTAATTTATCAAATATATGTTATTTGAATACACTCTTTGCATACAAATACAACACCATGCCGTGTTCATCGTATTTACATGGTGAACAATGTTTTTAATTATGTTATTAACCTATTTCACCACTGCACTAACCCAAAAAAAAAAAAAAATGTTTTTAACCACTTTTGAAATCTATATACTTTTATAATTTTTTAAACGAGGTAAAATAAATGGTTAATGCCTTGAAATTTTGCAGTTAATGAAGAAGTCATAGTGATTAATGAAATTTATGTTCAAAAAGTGGATAACTGTAGTGACATAACTCAAATTTTGTGTTGTAAAAATCCTCCTCTATATTAAAAGGAAATAAATATATAAAAATTTTGACAAAAACATTGTTAATCACTTAATTGTGTACGGAAATAGTGCATGATGTCGAATTTGTCCATATTAATATGTTCAAACTTTGTCCCATATTAATAAATCAAACAACGTCTTATATATAAACATTTGTTATTGTATATTAATAAAAAAATTATCATCAAAATTTAGAAAAATGATATTTGCACAACTATTTTGCGACAACTTTCTGACTTACACTTACATTATGATTTTTGTTTTATCTCTTTATTGCTTTAGTTTTCATACTAATATCTATTTTTTCTTTGTAAATCTATGATTATCAATTAAATTGTCAAACAAATGATTGTTCAAATAACACATATTTTTTACTTAACACGTCTAATGTCCTAGACACACGACTTGCTCAAATTGTGAACAAAAATTTGAGGAAGCCTATATTTCTACACCAAGTACGTTGTCTTATTTCTAATTTTCTAAATGGAATTTAATTAGTGTATGTCATTTTCTAATTATTCTTTTCCTTTCTTTTTTTCCACGCATAGACACACGAAATGAATTTCCATGTTTTTGTTAATATTGTATATGTATTTTATGGGGTCCATCTTCACATGTGTCCTAAATACCAAGGATCCTATATCAAACAAAGCTTTTACAATGATAATCTGCTGCTCCTTTGTCGTTCCACGTGTTTGTTTTATTTTCTTTCAGCTCCTGTGGGTAGATTCTGAAGAATATATATGAGTGAGTGTGAGTGAGTAGTTCTTCAATTCTTCTTTCTTGGTATTTATATATATTATAGGTAAAATGGTGTGCATGTCCTATACGTTGAAATTTATATATAATTGAGTCGTCATAGTTCTATAGAGAAAGACAATAATAATTGAGTTTCTCAATCCAACTACACTGTTTATTAAATTCACACTCACGATTATAAATTGTAAACCTAAATTACAATGGGCTCTATTCTTTTTGAAAAAGTGTAGACACTTGTGGAAATATTTAACTCATTTATATATGTGTGTATAATATATGGTGGATTATTTTAAACATCCAACATATCTAGTTAATGAATTAGGATGGATATTATAGAATGTTGTAAATACCTCCTTTCGTTTCACAGTAATTGTGAAGTAGCTTTTGTAAGAAGACAAATCTATAAGATTGGTTAGGGCATCTTAAGATATTGAAAAATCTATTAAAAAATACTTGTAAACTAGTCACTAATACCATTTTAATTGAATTTGATTACGGTGATAAAAGAAGAATGGAATTGTCATAGTATTTTAATTACTAATTTAACATTTTATGAGGATGAAATTTTGGTCACAATCGAAGCCGACATAATTCAAACAAAGCATAACCACACATGCAAACAAGTAAAATCTATGAATAAACTAACCTTTTCCCATAGCATCAATTGCAATTTGTGCCATTTTCAGTTCACGAGCTTTGTCACTGTCTTTGTACATTTGTTGCAAACACACCAAAGATTGATCACGAAAAGAGTTTGCATGCAAAACAAAATCATCAGTGGCTAAACGCGTTAAATCCAATATTATGTAATAATAAAAACAAGATATGTCACCAATCATCAAGTCTCACGATATGTATTGTCAACATTGCTCATTAAGTATGGGGATATCCTGGCTTTCAGCTCCACAATTTCTATCATTCTGTCTCTTTCTCCTAAATTTATTTGAGAAAATAGGGCATAAAAATTTAGAAACATGTTCTTTGAGCTTTTTACCAATTTAGAATTGTCATATTCCTTAGTTTTTTTTAGGGAAACAGATCAATTCATTTTAATAGATAAAATGTGTCAAATACATGACGGTACATCATCATAAATATAGAGGTTAGACTCGGATAGGGATGCCTTAGCTAATTCATGAGCGACCACATTTGTTTGCCTCATATTAAACTCGACATGAGAGTTTTGAAAGCTATCCTGCAACAAATGTCTACAAGCATTGATAATACAATCAAATTCACTATGATCATATATGTATGCATGAAAAGAATCTACAACCTATTGTGAGTCTAATACAAAATCAACGTTATCAAATTGTAGATCAGATGTCCATTGAAGTGTCGTATGTAATACAACTGCCTCACCTATAACAACATAACAACATCACAAAGGGGAGAAAACCAATCGATTCTTGCAAGAACATACTCTCCGACATCATCTCAGATGCACATACCAAGACCCACACGATTAAGTGAAGAAGAAAAGGAAGCATCTATATTGCATTTGTAGCGACCTCTTGCTGGCTTTTGCCATCGAATAGTCTCTTGTCGAATTGGCTCCGACTGATTCACATCTCTCGGTGCACCGCCCTCTCTTCTTATGCATTGTGCGACCTTCCACTCATCAAGGAGGGTTGTTGCTCGAGCTAAAACTTGACTGTTGGTCTCTGTCTTTTGTTGCCATAACTTAAGGTTCATGCGTTTCCAAACACTCCACAAGATTGTGGCAAAGAGAGAACTTTGAGACAAATTAAGTTGAGACAAGAGGCTAAAAATCACTGCATCCATGTTATAGTTTTGCCTTAATGCCCTGTCAATCTTATCCTATAAATTAACCTCTCCCCAAAGATGCACATCACCAGGACACTCTAAGAGAATATGAATATTATCTTCAAAATTACTTCCACAAAGCACACAATCGACAGGACAATGCATACCTCTACTACTTAGACGAGCTCTAGTGGGAAAACACCCTCTACAAACACGCCATTCAAGATTCTTTATC